>JGI24702J35022_10001698_pt1 | contig 13653 bp, 16 predicted proteins | sample TergutTh196P4_FD_35022 | JGI IMG/M metagenome (IMG submission 35022)
CCAAAATGGAAGTATTCATACCCGGAATCCAAAATAACAGTTATTAAGGAAATTCAAATTGAAAATGGATTCCTCAAAATAACAATAGAAAACATAACATATCCACATAACGGATATATTGTTTTAGATTTTGAAAACCGAAAGATTATAGAATCCAAAAGGATATAAATCAAATCCTCTTGACAAAATGATTTTTATGGGTTACTTAGTAACCCATAGGGGTTAATTATTCAAATGAAAACAAGGCGTAAAACTTCACATGAACCTGAACGGGAAAAAGCGAATAGGGAAGAAGAACTTATACGGAGTAAAGAAAGATCTGCCAAGCAAGCCAATGCCGAAAAACAGAAACGGTATAGACAAAGTATGAAGTCTCAAGGTTATAGAGCAAAGCTTATTTGGGAAAAACCTTTGGAAGATGGGTTGATAAGGGCACCGGCTCAGATTATACATGAAAGCTCTCTCAATATCGTTTCCGAGAATCAGGACATGAAAGAAGTCTTAGAAGGTATTTCTGGGGCTTTTATTATGAGTTGTGAAAAGAAGAAGATTTCCAAAAAGGTGTGGGAAGCTGTATATAGGGATATAAAAACACTTTTAAAGCCGCTGGGGGTGGAATAAGAGAGGGTTACTTAGTAACCCATTAATATTTAATAGATTATTCTGCTTAATAAACCTTTCTTGATTATTATTTGCTTTTTTATTATAAATATAGTCGAAAGTAAATTTTTAAGGATGTATCATGCCGAAAACTACGAGCACACCAGGTTCAGTTCTCATTTCACTAATGGACGAGTATCAACTCAACCCTTTTTCTCTGTCAAAAGCAATAAGCCTAAGCCCTTCTGCTGTCCGGCTGCTGGTCATCGGCAAGTCCAAGATGACGGTTCCGACCGCTCTACGCTTAGCAAAACTTTTCGGACAAACCCCTGATTTTTGGCTTGATTTACAGAGAAATGCGGATATAAAAGATGCTGCTAAGGACGAGAAATTATCAGCTATTTTAAAAGGAATTTCAAAAGCAAAGAAACCAGCAGAAAAACCCATATCAACAGGAAAGGTAAAGGTTTCAAGGAAGTCTACTTTATCCGATAAAAGGAAAAAAGCAGCCAAAGTACCGGGTTCCAAGGCTGCATCCAGAAAAAAAAAGGGAAGTAAACGTTAGAAAGGGGTTACTTAGTAACCCTGTTCCCTTTAATAAGCCAAGCTTTGTCGTTTTTATTATGCAGAGTATTTACACCTCATTTTAATGAATTGACTCTGTATTAGCATCTGTGGCTGCAAGCTTTTCTCGCCCATTTCGCTGATTATTTCAGCCAGGATTTTATTGTCGGATATTGCTCTGGTTAATAGATAATCTGCTGTGAAGGAATCCACGGAGATTTAACGCTCTGCTTTTCTCTGTGCGAAAAACCCAGTCCCATTTGGACCAACTTTGGAGGTTGCCTTTGTCCATTTTTCATCAAGGGCATCATATTCTTCTTCGGTTAAATCTTGCATAATTACTCCTACCTCAAAAAACCATCATACTTGTCTGTATCAATAGCCCAGCGAATATCAATCAGCTTCGCAGCATTGGTTTTTTCAGGTAACTGATCCGGTTCTTGGCTTCAATTTGCCCTGACCAGAAAAATTAGCAATTTTAGGTATAACCCCTAAGCGAGCAAGAGTTTCTTTCCCTCTGGCGTTTATATAAGCGATTTTTTCTGGAGTAGCCATTCCAGAAGTTTCGTCTTGAAGCATGAGGCGGGCAGCATGTATCTCTTTTATTGGTTCCAGAGCACCAGCCATTTCCGGATCATTCAAAATCCGTGGATCATTGATATAATCTTCTAATGTTTTCATAGCTCAAGTACCTCCGCTGGCTTATATATCCCAATACCCTGATAACCTTCTCGCTTATTCACCCTCCGAACTCGTTCAATTGTCCAAGTACGAACGATGTGCGTAAAATTAAGACTTATAATGAAGTCTAACCCATGAACAGCAGTCATAGCAATATGAGTGGCATCAGTTTCCCACGCTGCGGAAACCGCTCCCTCTTTAATATATAAAGAGGCCATACGATCCACCTCATCGGTCACCTCAAGAAAGGTTATATCATGATCATTAATCAGCCTTCGTATTTTTTCCAACTTTTCTGTGCTTCTCTCTTTTGCGATTTCATCCATGACAAAAATGGAAGCGAACGGCTCAAACTCCCCAGCCTTGATCCGCTCAAAGACTTTCCTAACCTGTTCCCGATATTTCGGATATTCTCCATGCTCCCGTGTTTCATGGTAAAAACTGAACATGGTAGTTTCCAGATAGATTTTTGGCTTGCCCATTGATTTTAACTTGGGTTACTTAGTAACCGATTCCTCCCCTTTCCGTTCTATGACATTCAAACTTATGTCTCATGATTTTAGTCCAAAAATAGAGGAAGGGCAATGAACAGTTACTCATTAGTCTCCTACTCTTTTTACTATAAATAAGCGTAAAATAGTACCAAATTATTATCCATAGATATTGTATAATATATAATTAATTTGTATAATATTCTAAATATATATAGGAAATAATATGCAAGATGCAACAGAATTTGGGAAAGTCCTTAGGAGCTACATGGCAGAACACAATCTCTGCCAGGAGCAATTGGCAGAAAAACTTGGCATGCCTAAAACCACCCTATCCAACTACATAACTGGCAAGAATATCCCGGAAATGAATTTCCTTCTAAAATGCATAAAGAAACTTGACCTGGAAAATAGAGACATGGCAAATCTTTTCTATACAGCTTTTTTAAGCACCGCAACAAGCGATAAGCTCAAGAAGGTAATTTTTGACACCAGGTTCATTGATTCTGCCCGTAACGAGATGCTAGCAAAATTTTTAACTATCCTTGTATTGTATCCAAGAATAATCAATCTCTTAATACCATCTCATTCTAACCTCCCAGGGGCAATAGAAATGTTGGGAAACACGATTAATGATTTCTATATAGTTTTGGAAGAAGAAGCGGAGTTACATCCCCCTACTGACTAATATCAAAACTCTCTTGTTTCACAAAAAATGAATATAAGGGAATAAATGCGGAAACCTTAAGAATCTGGAAGAGATCTATTGACATTTATTGACATCTACAGCATCCTAAGTATAGGAAGATAATGGCGGTAAAGGAGTCTCCGACTCCCGTTTCCCGCTTTTGTAGGCTCAATCAGAATCAATCATTTTCCCGTAATATATCTTTATTATCATCCTGGCGGCAGTCCTGAATATCCTCTACAAAAACATTATCCTTAACAATTTGAAACACAATTCTATATTGTTTATATGAAATCCTGTACCTGTATTTTCCTTGCTCCAAATATGGCCGATCAAAATACGGACTAGCCTGGGGCGTCAGTTCCAAAGATCTAATATCAGATAGAAGTTCTGATAAAAGTTTACGTGCTGCATTTTCACTTACCCTGGCAAGAAACTCAAAGTGATCATACATCCTGTCATTCGCCGCAGGAGAAACTGCAACTTTAAACTTTTTCATTTACCCTTTTGTGCTCCCCGCTCTATTGCTTCCAGCATATTTTTCTCGAATTCATCTATACTAAAATCCTTAGTGCCGGAAATGCGGGCTAATTCTGTTGCCGCAAGATGTTGAGCCAATGCTAAATCTTCTTCTCTGCGGCTATAAGTCTCAATATCCATAATCACCATATCACCCTCTCCATTTCTCGTAAGAAAAACGGGAACTTTCCGGGTTCGGCATATTTCCGCCACAGCATTGTAATTTTTTCGCAGCTCACTTGATGACTTAATAACCGGGTTCATATACACCCTCCTCTTGGTCATATTATATACATAATTATACCCTAATATTATACAATATTCAAGCACTTGTAGTACCCACTATTGAGGAGTAAATAAGAAGATAATGGAACGTTTAGGATTACTCATTAACGCCTCTTGTCGGGGCGCAATTATTGGTTCCCGCGGCGCGCACGCGTGCCTAAGGTCACGCTACATTTACTGGCAGAGGAAAATTTTATCTGCGCCGGAACGTTTAGGATTACTCATTAACGCCCCTTGACGGGGCGCTTTGGCTTGTTCCCGTTTCCCGTTGTTTCATCCTGAATCACGAGCCGGATTGCATGAAGTTCCCTAATCGGTTTCAGAGCCCCGGTCATTTCCGGATCATTCAAAATCCGTGGATCATTGATATAATCTTCAAATGTTTTCATATATTGATACTCAATTCCCTCCCATAAACCCTGGCGATTCGTTCCAGAGTTTTAACTGTAGGGTTTGCTTTTCGCGGGTTCTCCAGGCGCTGGTATGCCTGATACGACAAACCAAGACGCCGGGCTATATCGGACTGGCTCTGTTCACCCCGAAGTTCACGAAGTTGAAGTGACAGTGCAATATGGCTTGACACAAGTACAGGATAACCCCCGGTAAATGCAGGCGGAGGAACAGGCAGCCTGCGGGAAATATCGGATTCCAAACACCCCTCCAGGGCTTCCTGAGCCATTGCCAAGGCTTCCTCTTGGGTATTCCCATATGTTTGGACATTGGGCATATCAGGAAACTGGACAATATACATATCATCATCTTTTTCGATAGTGCAATAGTAAACCATAAAAATTCCTCTTAGTCAGTTATTCCAGCCTCTTTTAGTTTCTCTATGACTTCCCTTGCCGTCATATATTGAATATACAACATATATATTGTGGCATCAAGTAGTTTCACAAAAAATGCAAATAAGGGAAGAAATACGGAAACTTTTTCGTTCTTTCCGGGGGATAATGGTGTCCAAAAAGACTGCATTACCTGAACAAAAAACTTTTTACAGGGTTTTTTTTTAAAACCTATTAAAAAACCAGCCGGGTTTTGAAAAAGGTTCGCTTGATAAAATGGTTAACAGTGTGATATTATTATTTTATCTCCGATTTTCCATGACTAAGGCTGCTGGCTATGCCGTGGGAAACGATAGGGTGCGATGGGAAACTTTTGTGCCTCCCTTTTGGAAAGGAGTAAACCATGCAACATCCGTTATTTTTTATCCCTGACAAAGTAATATTCCCGGCGCTTCCGGTCAGAAATACGGTTAATCTTGTTAATTAACCTGAGGCCCGGAAAAGGATCAAGTTTATGGATCGAATAGGTAGTTATACCATGAAAAACGGTGTGACCTCCGTGATGCTTATCTTTTTGGCGGCAATTACCGCCATGGGAATGGCCGGCTGTATTTTTGACGACAACAATACATTTCCTGATACAACTGTAGAAATGGTCCCCATATCCCCCGGAAAATTCATGATGGGAATGGCCGAAGATGATGACTGGCTGGTTATGTCCAATGCGCCTGAGAGATCGCAGCCGCGGCACGAGGTAACGATAACAAAAGGTTTTTACATGGGCAAATACCTTATTACGCAGTCGCAATACCAGGATGTTATGGGAAACAACCCCAGCTATTTTTTTACGGCGCCGGCAGGAGAAAACAAGTTCAGGCTTCCGGTTGAAAATGTCAGCTGGTATGACGTTCTGGTTTTCTGCAACAGACTCAGCGTGCGGGACGGTTACACTCCGGCATTTGAATTGCTCAGGCGTGATAATCCATGGCCTTCCGGCTGGCACAACAATATGGCACTCTGGCCCGTGGACTGGGAAACCAATCCCGCCTATTGGAGCATCGAATACGAAGATTGGGGGCCTGTGCCAAGAGAGATGAACAAAACCTGGGATAATGTAAGGATTGTAACCGGTTCAACCGGTTACCGCCTGCCCACCGAAGCTCAGTGGGAATATGCCTGCCGCGCAGGTACAACTACGGCGTTCAATACCGGATCAAATACCGAAAACTTCGACACAGGATGGTATTCGGCCAACAGCGGAAACAGAACTCACCAGGTAGGACTAAAGCCGCCAAATAAATGGGGCCTTTATGATATGCATGGTAATTTATTTGAGTGGTGCTGGGACTGGCATTTGACAGGTTATGCGGCATGTGAAGATCCCTGTATAGATCCCATGGGCCCGGCAACAGGATCGCACCGCAATGAGCGGGGTGGAAACTGGAAATATGAGCCATACAGAATGCACTCCGGATACCGCCTGTATTTTAGTCCGTCTCATTACGATAAGGACGATGTCGGTTTCAGGGTAATCAGGCCGGCGGAATAAGGAACTTTTTTCTTTGTGTACCGGTTTGTCGTTGACAAACTTCCGTCTTTAAAAGGCGGATAATTTACAGTGATTATCCTACCTTAGTGGAATGTATCACCAAAAGGAGTTCTTAATGAAAAATATTTTTAAATCATTCGGGATTATCGTAATTGCGGCGCTGATCGGGTTTGGGTTGGCCGGATGCAGTACAGATGGCGGCGGAGATCAACCATTTGAAATGGTATTGATTAGAGCCGGTACTTTTTTGATGGGCAGCCCTGATACAGAAATAGGCCGTTCTTCTAATCCTGGTCGAGAAACGCAGCATTCTGTTACACTGACCAAAAAGTTTTATATGGGGAAGTACCCTGTTACTCAGGATGAATGGGTTACTGTAATGGGAGAGGGAAACAACCCAAGCGGTTTTGACGGCTTATCCGGCAAGGAGCCAGCAACCGGGGAAATTCAGGGGAGGCGCCCAGTCGAGAAGGTAAGTTTTTATAATGTACTCGTGTTCTGTAACAGGTTAAGTGTGTTAAAAGGTTTTGATCCGGTCTACAGTATTGAGTCAAGTACGGATCCGGATGACTGGGGACCTGTTCCGACAGGTGCAAATGATGCGACTTGGGATGCTGTTGAAATTGTATCGGGTGCAAACGGCTACCGCCTTCCCACCGAAGCCCAGTGGGAATACGCCTGCCGCGCCGGGACAACCACAGCTTATAATAACGGGACCGAGGACGGCGCCAATATTGGCGACAGAGCCTGGTATAATGATAACAGCGATGTAATAACCCATGAGGTAGGAAGAAAAAAGTCAAACAGGTGGGGTTTATACGATATGCTGGGCAATGTGATGGAATGGTGCTGGGATGGCGAAGCATTAAATAGTGATCCTTACCCTAATGGGGAAACAGCAGAGACGGATCCCACATATACCACAAGTACAGCCCGTCGTATTTCCCGGGGTGCAAAATTTAATACAAGTAGTATTGATAACATGCGCTCTGCCTACCGCCAAAGTACATCACCATGGCGTGACAATTATGATGATCAGGGTTTCCGCATTGTACGCATCCCCTGAGTAATAACGCCCTTTGTGGAAGGACTCGGCATATAAAAAAACGATCAAGTTTTCCGGATCATACGGTATGAACAGGCAACAGGGGGTATGAGTATCTTTTGTAAAAAATTTGGATCCCGGCTGCTTAGCGGCATAACACTGCTTGCGGTGTTATGCCTTGCCGCTGCCGGTTGTCAGAACGATACTGACAATAGCGGAACTCTTTCAAGTCTGGAAATTGCAGGCATGCCCGAAAAAACCGTTTACGATATTGATGAAGAACTTGATCTGAGCGGCCTCGTAATAGCGGCAATGTATAAGGACGGAAGCACGGAAATAGTTTCTGACTATACTCTTGATGTAAGCGAATTTGATTCGGCTGTTGAAGGAATTAAAACCATTACAGTCAGCTACGAAAATAAACAGGTCAAATTTTGTTTGGGTGTATACTCTCCGGGTTCATACTCCGGTTTTGAAATGGTTATGATTAGCGGCGGGCCTTTTTTAATGGGGAGCCCCTGTAATGAGGCAGACCGAAGGGATACCAATGAGGGAATATGCGAATCCGGCTGCTGTGCAGGTGGTAACCATGAATCCTGCTCCAACCCGGAATGTACACAACGTTCGGTAACGGTTTCAGATTTTTGGATAGGCAAGTATCAGGTAACGCAGGCAGAATACCAGACGGTAATGAGAAAAAACCCAAGTTATTTTCATGGGGGAACAGGAAGAGAGCCTGTTGCCGGCGAAGATCAGGGAAAGCGTCCTGTGGAAATGGTAAACTGGTATGAGGCAATAGAGTTTTGTAACAAATTAAGCGAACGGGAAGGCTTGACCCCTGCTTATGCAATAAATGAAGATGCCAAAGACCCCAATAATCTGAATACCGCCGATAACCTTAAATGGACGGTAATATTTAATACCGGGGCTACAGGTTACCGCCTGCCCACCGAAGCCCAGTGGGAATATGCGTGCCGTGCGGGGACTATTTCAGCGTACTACACGGGCTCTGTAATGAGCGATAACCTTGGCTGGTATGAGCTTAATAGCGATCGAAAAACTCATCAGGTTGGATTAAAAACTGCAAACCCCCAGGGCCTGTACGATATGAACGGAAACGTTATGGACTGGTGCTGGGACTGGTTTACCCAAGGCTATGATGGTGCAGCAACCGGAACTGATCCTCTTGGTGCGGCTTCGGGAGACAGACGTGTAGGACGCGGCGGACACCATAGCGCCAATGCTGCCCGCATGCGTTCAGCCCAGCGTATGAACGTCCTTCAGTATACCAGATTCAATGATACAGGCATCCGTCTGGTGCTTCCCTCTTCTTAAAAACAATATTGCCTGAAACCGGAAAAGGAAACAGATATGCGCAAGAGATTTATGGGTTTGGCGATTTTTTTGCTGGTAATTACATCTATCGGACTATATGCGCAGAATCTCGGCTTTAGCGGATATCTGAACAGCGGTTTGGGTTTTGTAACTACCGGATACAGCGACGAAGACAATTTAGTAAAAGCCTTTGGCGCGGATTCCGGGCAGAACGGTTTTCGTTTCCGGCTGGACGGTTCTTTCAACATGGGAAATGTCGCCGGAGTAAATATCAGGTTTCAGGCGCAAAACCGTCTGGACAGGGGGGGATATTTTTCCCTGCCCTATGTCTATGGCTGGACCAGGTTTTGGGTACGGCCGCTGAATACCATATTTGGAATAAGCGCCGGAATTATAGATGACTCTACCTGGCAAACCTCTGACTGGTGGATAAATGATGATAATGGCGAGGGTTTGGGAGTCTTGTTACGCGCAATTCCCATAGACGGCCTTGAGCTGGGGGTTGGCGCCTATATATTCAGCCAGCAGAGCGGCGGCAATAACAATATCCTGGATTTTGGCGGCATTAATATTTATGGTAACAGGGAAAACACTCTTCCCAATTTTGGAAACATTAAATTAAAACCAGGTTATGTTAAATATGTATTCAGCGCCGCATATACCTACTGCATAATTGAGGAAATCACCTATCCGATAGTAATTGAGGAAGATCCGGTATACAGGGAAGAAGTTTTTTATGTAGGAATTTCCTTCCGCACCAAAAATAAAGCGGGCTGGGACAGTATACACCCCAACCCCGATATCGATACTACCTATTTAGGCAGGGATGAATCTTCAAAGCTCATCGGAGATTTCCGTTTTCTGCGTCTGGCTCATCTTACCGCTGTTGTGGCATTCAGCCTGGACAAGCTGGATGATTTCAGAAAAAATGGCGACATTGTGATTTCCGAAACTTTTGCATACAGGATAAAAGATCTGAAATTTGGCTTTAATAATGAATTAAACTTTGGTATTGATGCAGTGCAGTTTTTTTACAAAAGGGAAAATGCGCATAAACCCGGCATGCTTTTTAACCTCTGGGGAAGTTATGCTTTTGATCGAATCGTTCCCAGGCTTGATTTGACATATCTTATGGGCGGAGTCAGCTCTTTGGGCGGTGATAAGGAATATATGTGGCATAGGAAAAGCTTCCTGAATATACCAAGCGAAACTCAGGATCTGGCAGTGGTTAGCGCCAGGGCCTCAGTCAGATTTAATGTTAACAACCTAACATTTATTGAATTAGGCGATATGCTCTCTTATGACTACGGAAAAACCGGAGCTTTTGCGGATTCCAGCAATATCAACAAGAAATCACGGCTGTCAAATGCAGTGTACCTTGACTGCAAGTGGAGTTTTTAATATTAGCAATTGTGTGAAGGAATAAATTATGCACAGGAAAGCCTTTGTTTCTTTATTGATGTCAGTGATTTTATTTACTTTTACAACAGGGGCCTTTGCCGCGCCAAAACGTGATTCCGGCGGAAGATCCGGCAGGGTTGCCATAAAGGGAAATATCATTCTGGCCACAACAACCAGTACCTATGATTCCGGATTGCTGGATCATATACTGCCGGTTTTTACCGAACAGACAGGCTGGACGGTGGATGTAATTTCTGTAGGAACCGGAGCTGCGCTCCAGATAGGCCGGGACGGACAGGCAGATGTGCTCCTGGTTCATGCCAGGGCCCAGGAAGAACGGTTTGTTGAAGAAGGCCACGGCCTCCGCCGCTTCGATGTAATGTACAATGACTTCATAGTCGTTGGGCCCGATGGAATATTGGCACATAACGGTGATGTCTACCAGACCTTCAGCACCATAGCCCGGAATAAGCTTCCCTTCGTGTCAAGAGGCGATAATTCCGGAACCCATACCGCGGAACTTGAAATCTGGAAAACCATAGGGATCAACACTGCTATACTTTCGGAATATTATTCTGCGGGACAGGGAATGGGCGCCACCTTGCAAATGGCCGATGAAATGAAGGCTTTTACCCTTACAGACAGGGCAACATGGCTGAGCATGCAGCGTAATTTGGATATGGTAATTGTATGTGAAAGGAGCGAAGCGCTTCTTAATTACTACGGCGTTATCGCCGTGAACCCTGCAAAGCACAGCCGGATAAACGGCCGGGGAGCGCAGGATTTTGTAAACTGGATACTGCTTCCTTCAACACAAGAATTAATTGGCAGTTATGGGATAAAAGAATATGGAGAGGTACTGTTCACCCCTAACGTTCAGAAAAGAAGATAGACATAAAATATGCATCTGCAATTTCCCGATGTGAATGTCATGAGAAAAGTCCGGAATTATTCATTAGCTATATCCTAATAAGCCGGTATTATTGACAGCCGGAGACCCCGTGATATAATAAAATCAAGCATGTCACGTTTTTTAACCTTTGACATTGGTACAACGGCAGTAAAAGCCTGTCTCTTTGATGAATATCTATCTCTTTTATGTTCACACAGCTTTGAATATCAATTGCTTTATCCTTCCACTGGTTGTGTAGAATTGGAAAGCGAAACATACTGGCGCTGCCTCTGCGCCGCAGCCCGTCAAGTGCTTTCTGCCTGTTCGGATCCGTCTGAAATTACAATGATCACCCTCACCACCCAGGGTGAGACGCTTATACCGGTTGGCGGAAACGGCCGTGCTTTATCCAATGCAATCGTATGGCTGGATGCCAGGTCGGAAGAGGAGTCCGAAATCCTCAATGAGAGGATCGGTTCTGAAGTGTTGTACCGGCATACGGGTATTCCGGAATTTAATCCCACCCTTCCCATCTGTAAACTTCTTTGGTTCAAACGCAATAAGCCGGAACTGTACGAAAAGACTCATACCTTCTGCCTTCTTGAAGATTACCTTATTTTTCGGCTTACCGGCGTTTTTGTAACAAATCCCACGCTCCTCTGTTCAACCGGATATTTTGACATTATGGACAAAGAGTACTGGGAAGAGGCATTGGAAGCCTCAGGTGTTGAACGGGAAAAACTGCCTTTAATACTCCCAAATGCGGTTGTGGCAGGTTCGGTTTGCGGGGAAGGAGCTCTGGACACAGGGCTGGCGCCCGGAACACCTGTCTCTACAGGCGGAATGGATCAGGCGGCGTCCGCCCTTGGGAGCGGTAATTTTAAACCCGGTATTGTTACGGAGACTACAGGTACCTGTCTTTTTGCCGCGGCTACTGTAGAAAAGCCGGATTGGGATATATCTCCAAGGAGCTCATACTATCTGCATGTAAACGGGAAATACCTGCTCGTAGCTTACAATCAAGCCGGAGCCATAATCTTAAAATGGTTCAGGGACGAGTTTATGCCGGAGTTCCATGCCCTTTGCGTGGAGAAAAACCTTTCTGTTTATGATGAAATGTGCCGCCTGGCTGAATCCGTACCCATGGGTTCGGGCGGGCTAATCCTTGTGCCGCATTTTGCCGGTAAGCTCGTTCCCGATGTGAATGGCCGCGCCAGAGGCGTCTTTTTTGGTGTCAGTCTTGAGACAGGACGCGCTCATTTTATCAGGGCTATTCTTGAGGGTATAGCCTGCATGCTTAGGGAAAATATTGACAGTCTTGAAGCATGCGGAATTACCGGCAGGGAGATCCGTACCCTGGGAGGCGGCGCCAGGAGCCGGGTATGGAACGCCATAAAAGCAGACATAACAGGTAGAGAGATCGTTTCAATGAAGCAGAACGAGTCTGCTTCGCTGGGCGCCGCCATGATGGGAGCCCTGGCTGCAGGCTGCTTCGGGAGTTTTGAGGAAATGGAAATGTTCCTAATAAAAGACGAACGTTTTCTTCCAAGACCGGAAAACCGCCTTGCTTCCGAGGCGCTCTATAATAAGTATCTAGAAGTATACCATGCGTTAGCCGCCATTTTTTAGCTTATAACAAAATTGTCCGGTTTTGGACAGTTGATTCCATAATAGAGGAGAGAAAAATGAATTCAAACACATTGCCTAAAATTGGGCTTCTGGGTCTTATGACTGATGCCTATGAGCCGATATTTCCCGGCATAATAGCGAGGCAGGAAGCGTATGCACGCGAAGTAGCAACATCCCTTGCCGGTATTGCGGAGATCTACTTCCCGGGAGCAGCGCTGAACCGGACCAGCATAGAAACAATAGTTAGAGACTTCAATATGCGCAGTCTGGACGGAATTCTCATAGTGCTGCTCACCTATAGCCAGGGTGCATGGATTGTACGGGCGCTCCAGGAAAACCATCTTCCTCTGGCGTTGGCTGTAATCCAGCCTGACCAGATCGTGGGAGAAGACTGGGATGAATTACGGCTTACCGTAAATCAGGGGGTACATGGCGCTCAGGACAATAGCAATGCCATAATCCGTTCAGGTATACCTTGTCAGTTTTTCGCCGGGAACCGGCACGAGGAACGTTTTAGGTCTTTTGTAGGGGACTTCGCCCGTGCTGCGGCGGCAAACCGTTTTCTTCGCAGGATGCGTGTTGCCGTCTTCAGCAAGATGCCGGGGATGGCCGATATCCTTAATGATGAAATGACTTTCCTGCGTATTTTGGGACCGGAGTGTGTACACGATACCATTGGTTCGGTTTATCGCTGCATTGAGGCCGTCTCTCAAGCTGAAATAAAAAAGCGCATGGATTGGGAAAATTCCGCATTTGAGGTAGACCCCAGGTTAAAGGAGGAGGATCACGCGGAAGCGGTGAGAATGTACCTTGGTTTTAAAAAATATCTGGAAGATGGAAAATTTGACGCATTCACCGCACACTTTGACATTTTTGCAGCCGATGGACGTTTTAAACAGCTTCCCCTGCTGGCGGCATCGAACCTCCTCGCGGACGGTTTCGGTTATGCTGCCGAAGGGGATTCTCTTTGTGCAGCCATGGTGGCTGCAGCTCACTATATTTCCGGCGGTCTTGCAGGCAATAACCAAATATCAGGGGCGAATTTCACTGAAATGTATACTATGGATTATGAAAAGGACGCCATAATTTTCTGCCATGCAGGAGAAGGCAACTGGGCCACGGCAGAGCCAGGAGTAAAACCAAAACTTATAGACCGGGTATTGGGTGAAGGCGGACTGGATAACCCGCC
>JGI24702J35022_10001700_pt1 | contig 13641 bp, 9 predicted proteins | sample TergutTh196P4_FD_35022 | JGI IMG/M metagenome (IMG submission 35022)
GAAAATAGTAGCGGAGGATCTATCATTGGAACAACAAACTGGTGGAATTCTGTGGAACGGTATGCTAAAGAAACAATAGTGAATTTCAATAATTTTACGTCTGCAGCAGTTGCATGGAATTTGATTCTTGATTTAAACGGCGGACCGGTTCATAACCGTAGGGCAGGGGGGTTAGCGCCTGTTGTTGTTGATACGAATAAAAAAGATTTTACGCTCACATCAACTTTTTATACATTTGGACATTTTAGCAAATTTATCAAGCGCGATGCGGTTAGAATAGGCAGTAGCTGCTATAACGACGCCGTTAAAGTTGCCGCTTTTAGTAATCCTGACGGCGAAATGGTCGTTGTTGTTCTCAACACAACCGAAAACGACGCTATGCCAAAAATCCGTTTGAACGACTGTACGGCGGAATTTAAACTGCCTGCAAAATCACTGCAAACACTGGTAATTCCTCTCTAATGAAGCTAATAATTAATTGAAAACGAGATATTTAGATAATATTTATAATAATAAATATCAATTTTGAAAATGAAAAAAATAGTGTATATACTTGGTTTGGCTTTACTATGTATCGCCTGTGAAACCGGAAATCCCGAAAAAGATTATCAAGCCTGCATAGCTGCAGAGGAAGCTTATAACTCACTTGTTGACAAATATCAACAAGAAACAGATGCAGGAAAGTTATCGGATGAAGCTGCAATAAACTTTGAAAAAGAATCGGAAACTTTGTTCGAAAATGCAAAAGCGGTTTTTGCCGGCTTTTTTAAAAACAACATCAATACCGTTTTTGCTCAGAATATTTTTTCCGAAAGCCGGTGGACGCGCCGCTTGAATTCAGAACAATTGGAGTCGGTCGTACAAGCCGTTACCGATGAAGTTTTTAAAGAAACCGAAGCCTATAAATATGCAGCAGATAGGTTGTTCCGGATGAAAAATTCGCTTCCCGGGAATCGTTATACCAACATAGTTTCCATAAACCCGGATGGAAATACAGACGAATTGGCAAATTATGTCGGAAAAGGGAAATATGTACTGTTAGACTTTTGGGCTGCCTGGTGTCCCGATTGCCGCAAAGAAATGCCGGAATTAGTGGAATTATATGCCGCTTACCGGGATAAAAATTTTGAAATTGTCGCTTATTCGTTGGATAGAGACAAAGATGAATGGATAAAAGGAATAGAAGCGTTGAATATCACTTGGCCGCAACTTTCCGATTGTGATTATTGGAATTCGCAAGGCGCTAAATTGTATGCCGTGCAATTTATTCCGCTCACAATTTTAATCAATCCGGAAGGAATTATTATCGAAAGAGGTTCAGAAATCGAAAAATTGAAAGAAAAATTAGCCGTTTTGATTAAATAATGAATTTTTTTTTACATAAAAGAAAAATTTTTATTATCCTATAAAACAGATAATTAATCGAAATTTTCATAAAAAAAAGTCTAAAAAATTTAAAAATATGTTATATAACTATATTTTTTTTTTGGAAAGATGAAAAAAAAGGTATTTCTTTGCATCCGATAACCTAAAACAATCTTTTTGCCTTAAACGACTAATGCCTATTAAAAACTAAATAAAAAGGTCCATTGTGAAGTGGTCCTTTTTGTTGTTTAAAAGACTTTGAGTAACTTTGCGCCTCGAATAGCAATCCTCTTATGTATAGATGAAAAATATCCGAAATTTTTGTATAATAGCTCATATAGATCACGGTAAAAGCACCTTAGCCGACCGTCTGTTGGAATATACCCAGACCATTGAAGGCAAAGAAATGCAAGCGCAGATTTTAGATAACATGGAATTAGAGCGTGAACGGGGAATTACGATTAAGAGCCATGCCATTCAGATGCAATACAATTATCAAGGAGAGGAATACATTTTAAACTTAATTGATACGCCGGGACATGTTGATTTTTCGTATGAAGTATCCCGTTCCATCGCAGCCTGTGAAGGCGCATTATTGATAGTTGATGCCGCACAGGGAATTCAAGCGCAGACCATTTCCAATTTATACATGGCATTAGAAAATGATTTGGAAATAATTCCCGTGGTCAATAAAATTGACTTACCGGCAGCAATGACCGAAGAAACGGAAGATCAAATAGTTGAATTATTGGGATGCAAACGGAAAGATATTCTTCGCGCCAGTGGAAAAACCGGCGAAGGAGTATTCGCTCTCTTAGATGCTATTGTCGAAAGAATTCCGGCGCCGCAGGGCGATCCCGGCGCTCCATTGCAAGCCTTAATCTTCGATTCTGTTTTCAACCCTTTTCGGGGAATTATCGCTTATTTTAAAATAGTAAACGGCTCAATCCGGAAAGGCGACCCGGTGAAATTCGTCTCTACCGGAAAAGAATATGAAGCCGATGACGTGGGAATATTGAAATTGGAGATGTCGCCCCGCGAAGAAGTCGGTTGCGGCAATGTAGGATACATCATTTCAGGTATCAAAGCCTCGAAAGAAGTGAAAGTGGGCGATACGATTACCCATATCAAACGTCCTTGCGACAAGGCGATCGAAGGTTTTGAAGAAGTGAAACCCATGGTATTTGCCGGATTATATCCGATTGAAAGTGAAGATTTTGAAAATTTGCGCTCTTCACTCGAAAAGTTGCAGTTGAACGATGCTTCACTGACTTTTCAGCCGGAATCGTCGGTCGCGCTCGGGTTCGGCTTCCGGTGCGGTTTTCTTGGCTTACTTCACATGGAAATCATACAGGAACGCCTCGATCGTGAATTCAATATGGACGTGATTACAACGGTTCCCAATGTGTCGTATAAAGTATACGATAAACAAGGAGAATGTAAAGAAGTGCATAATCCGGCGGGATTACCCGACCCGACATTGATTGATCGTATCGAAGAACCTTTCATCCGGGCGTCCGTCATCACCAACACGACTTACATCGGACCGATTATGACGCTTTGTCTGGGAAAACGGGGAAATCTGGTTAAACAAGATTATATTTCCGGAGATAGAATTGAAATCATTTATGATATACCATTGGGTGAAATTGTGATTGACTTTTACGACAAATTGAAGAGTATTTCCAAAGGGTATGCTTCTTTCGATTATCACATGCACGATTACCGTCCGTCCAAATTAGTTAAGTTAGATATTCTTTTGAATGGAGAACCGGTAGATGCGCTTTCCACTTTAACACATTTCGATAATGCCACCGGTTTTGGCAGGCGAATGTGTGAAAAATTGAAAGAGTTGATTCCCAGACAACAATTCGATGTGGCAGTACAAGCGGCGATCGGAGCTAAAATTATTGCTCGTGAAACCGTTAAAGCCGTTCGTAAGGATGTTACCGCTAAGTGTTACGGAGGGGATATTACCCGCAAAAGGAAACTACTTGAAAAACAGAAAGAAGGGAAAAAACGTATGAAACAAATCGGCAGCGTAGAAGTGCCTCAGAAAGCGTTTTTGGCTGTTTTGAAGTTGGATTAAATCAAAACTATTNCAAATTNTTTATTGTGATTTATTAATGTTTNGCACCCGGACTTTATTATCCTTTATCACAATTTGTTTATTGTCGGAAAGAAAACGAAGGGCTTCTATCAGACGAATTTCGGGATAATCCGTTGCAGCGGNAATTTCATCCAAAGTCATCTCTTTTCCGGTTAATTGATTTAAAACCGTTTGAATCAAGCGATCCATATCGGATGAACGCATGTCTTGTTGCTTCTTATCAACACATACATCGCATTTTCCACAATCTTTCGCTCTTTTTTCTCCGAAATATTGAAGCAGCATTTTACTCCGGCATTGCGTTTTGGAACTTCCGTAATCAACAACATTTTTTAACCGGTTGATCAATTTATCTCTTCGTTGTTCATATACCGATTGCGGGATAAACAGATACTTCATCTCTTCCCTGTCCTTGATATAATAAATTGTCGGAACTTTTTGAGCCGGGATATAATGAATAATTTGTTTTTTCGACAAAAGTTTCAATGATTCATAAACCGTATGTACGGCCATTCCCGTTCGCTCAGCCAGTAAATTCTCGCTTATATGGACATAATCGGCAAACAATCCCGTATANGAACGTAATAGNACCTGAATCAGATTTTCNACTGCTTCACTGAACTCTGAAAATTTGTATAGTTCGTCGCGTTGGATGGTAAACAGTAATTTGGATTGTTTATCCGTATCTTCGACATAAGCTATATATCCCGACAAATCAAGAATTTTCAAAGCATTATGCACTTGTGTGATGTTGTATTTATAGGCTGAACAAAATTGTTCGATCGAAAAATTATGACCGGTATCCATACCCGTATGAATTGGCATCTGAAAAAAATACGCTAATTTTTCATACACTTCTTTGACAAATTCACGTCCCGGAAATTCTTCTTTCACTCTTTTCTTTAATTGAGCNACGTCTCTCTGTGAAAAAAGCGCAACGGCGTAGGCNTTNTTTTCGTCCCGTCCGGCCCGGCCTGCTTCTTGAAAATATTCTTCCAAAGAACCGGGCAATTCGTAGTGGATAACCAAACGGACATCCGGTTTGTCAATTCCCATACCGAAAGCATTCGTACAAACAATCACCCGGCATTGGTCGTTTTTCCATTCGTTTTGTTTCCTGATTTTTTCGTCCTGATTCAGTCCTGCGTGAAAATAATCCGCTTGGATACCTTGTCGTTGCAACTCAACGGCAATTTCTTTCGTGCGTTTACGGCTTCGCACGTAAACGATGGAACTTCCTTGAATTTTCGATAAAATATGAATCATTTCGAATAATTTATCATCGGTTTCACGAATTACATACGCAATATTTTTCCGTTCAAAACTCTTGCAAAAAACATTTTTCTGCTTGAATTTTAGTTTATCCTGAATATCGTCAATAACGTCGGGAGTAGCAGTCGCCGTTAAAGCAAGGACGGGAACATCGGGAAGGTATTCCCGAATTTCAACGATACGAAGATAAGATGGGCGAAAATCATATCCCCACTGCGAAATACAATGTGATTCGTCAACAACCAATAAACAGACATTCAAATGTGGAAGTTTTGCTAAAAAAAGTTCGGTGGTCAAACGTTCGGGCGATACATATAAGAATTTATAATTACCGAAAATACAATTTTCAAGCGCAACAATAATTTCGGAACGGCTCATTCCCGAATGTACGCAAGCAGCTTTTATTCCGAGTTTTCTCAGATTATCCGTTTGATCTTTCATCAAAGCGATCAAGGGAGTTACAACGAGGCAAAGTCCATCCATCAACATTGCCGGGACTTGGAATGTTAACGATTTTCCGCCTCCTGTCGGCATAAGCCCTAAGGTATCTTTTCCTTCGTAAACGGAAGTTATAATTTCTTCCTGAAGCGAACGAAATGAATCATAACCCCAGTATTGCTTTAGAATTTCGAGAAACATTGTGATTAGTGATTAGTGATTAGTGATTAGTGATTAGTGATTAGTTTTCAAAACGATAATTAATCACTAATCACTAACCACTAATCACAATTTATTCGGATATCTTTGATAAACAGCTGGATACTTGTTTTGTTATTGTATATATTTTCTTCAATGGTATAACAAATATCAAAAGGTTTTCCGGTTTTTATATAGTCGTTATACGGATGCATTCCGAAAGCGATAGCAGAGATAATATCTCCGGTTGAATCGTCTATCAAGTCTAATTTAATATGTTCTAAATCCTTTCCGACCAATTTACTGCTTCCGCAATCCCTCACGGCGAAAGAGCAAAAAACCGGTTTTTGATTTTCAGGACCAAACGGATTCATTCGTTTCAGATCGGTTAAAAGTTTATTATCAATTTCACTGAATTTCAAAGCCAGATCAATATCCAAAGTTTGAATCATTTGTTCCTCTTTCATGAATTCATCGGCAAAGGTTTCGATGCGGGATTGGAATAATTCCAGATTATCCTCCAACATAGTAACCCCGGCTGCAAAAGTATGTCCGCCAAAATTAAGTAAAAGATCTTTACACGATTCAATGGCTCTGTAAATATCAAAACCGGTTATCGAACGAGCCGAACCGGAAATATACCCGGTTGATTCGGTTAATACGATGGCCGGTTTGTAATATTTTTCCGTCAACCGGGAAGCGACGATTCCGATCACACCCTTGTGCCATTCCCGGTTAAAGACGACTATGATTTTCCGGTCGGCTATCGCAGGATTTTCTTCAACAATCGCATACGCTTCATCGGTAATTTTTTTATCCAACTCGCGACGGTCATCGTTGTATTGGTCAATGTTTTCACTCTTCTCTTTGGCCGATTTAAAATCTTTCGTTAAAAGTAGTTCTACTGCTTCTTTCCCGTTCATCATCCGGCCGGAAGCATTGATGCGAGGTCCGATTTTAAAAACGATATCGCTAAGCGTGATTTCTTTTCCCGACAATCCGCAAATGTCAATAATGCCTTTGAGTCCTTTACTCGGATTATGGTTCAATTGCCTCAGTCCGTAAGCTGCCAGAATGCGATTTTCTCCCGTAATGGGAACAATATCCGAAGCGATGCTGACCGCAACCAAGTCGAGTAATGGTCTCAGACTCGAAAAGTCAATCCCGTTACTGATAGCAAACGCATGCATAAATTTGAAACCGACGCCGCAACCGGAAAGGTGTTCATAAGGATAGGAAGAATCAAACCGTTTAGCGTCTAAGATAGCAACGGCGTCAGGCAATACATCGTCCGGCATGTGGTGGTCGCAGATAATAAAATCAATCCCTAACGATTTGGCATAAGCAATTTTTGTAATTGCTTTAATTCCGCAATCTAAACTGATTATCAGCGAAACNCCGGTTTCAAGCGCATATTCGATGCCTTTATCCGAAATACCATACCCTTCGTCGTAACGGTCCGGAATGTAGTAATCCAAACAGGACGACGACCANGTATTNTCTTCTAAAAATTTGTAAACCAATGCAACGGCGGTTGTGCCGTCCACATCATAATCCCCGTACATCATGATTCTTTCTTTGTTTCCCAAAGCTTGATTCAAACGATCAACCGCTTTTTGCATGTCGGGATATAAGAAAGGATCGTACAAATCTCTCATATTCGGATTAAAGAACTGCCGTACATCTTGTTCTGTTACAATACCTCTTTGAACCATCAGAAGACAGACTGCAGGACATAGTCCGAACTTTTTCGAGAGTTCGTCTTTTCTAAGTTTTTGTTCTTTTGTAGGGGGTTGATAATTCCATTTTTCAGTCATTTATATAGTTTATTTATTTTTTATCGCAGAAAAGAAATACTCAGATTACTCCGGATATTTATCATGCAAAGATATTGAAAAAGGATAGAAAATCCTAATGATTTGAAATAAAATCGGCTTTTTTTTATGTTTTATGCTTGTTTATTACTGCGTAATTACTCAGCCCCCCTTGCATTTCTAAACAAAAAGCACAATTATTTTGATATATAATTGAATAAATCCGCTCTTTTTGTGATATTAGCGTTCGATTTACCGAAAACTCCGGTATATCTCAATTAACGGGACATTTCTTTCTTTCGCCAAACGACAAGCATCTTCAAATTCAAGAGCGATGCGCGTTGTTGAGCCAAACAAAACTTTTTTGGCTTGAATCTCACCGTAAGGCGTTGTTACTTTNACNATTTCACGCGGTAAGCAGGTCCGGTTGGCTTGAAATTTTCGTANGCCGATAGTAGAAGTTTCCGTAAACAGGATTTGCTCCATTATAGGTATTTGCATTTCGTTGCAAAGGACAGTCAGTTGTGTCGCCGGACGATGTTTTTTCATATAAACCGGAGTAAAGAAAACATCTTTAGCTCCTGCTTCAAAAAGCTTATCCATGACGTAGCCCATCACCTCCGGCGAGGTATCATCTATGTTGGTTTCAATGACCGTAACGGAAACCGAAGGGGTTGCTTCAATTGTTTCTCCCCAAACAACCCGTAATAAATTCGGTATTGAAAAGTCTTTTTTCCCCGCGCCGTAACCGGTTTTTATAATTTTCATTTTCGGCATCGTTCCAAAATTTTCCGAGATTTCTAAAACAATAGCGGCGCCGGTCGGAGTCATCAATTCTCCTTCAATATCCAACTGATGTAAATTTACGTTCCGAGCAACAAGCATTTCGATAACGGCAGGAACCGGAATGGGAATCGTGCCGTGTTGACATTGTGTGAAACCGTAACCATCATGTAATACGGAAGAGAAAATCCGGTCGGGCGACAGTATGTCGAGGCAAATAGCAACGCCTACAATATCAATAATCGAATCAACTGCTCCTACTTCATGAAAATGTACTTTGTCGGGAGTTGTTCCGTGAATTTTTGCTTCGGCAAGCGCCAGACGCATAAAAATACGTTTTGCTAAATCTTTGGCATTCACAGAAATAGCGCTATTGTCAATCAATGAAGCGATATCTGACATATTCCTGTGGTCATGCCTGTGTTTATCCGGAGAATGATGTGAATGAACATGCGAATGAGCCGGTTCTTCCAAAATAACTTCCGCCTGTTTAGCACAGACGCCGTGTTTAGTAACTCCGGAAAACTCGATTTTCCATCCGGATAGGTTTAATTTTTGCAGTTCACTAATCAGCAAATCTTTATCTACGCCTAAATCAATCAGCGCAGCTAAGGTCATATCNCCGCTGATNCCTGANAANCAATCAAAATAAAGGGTTTTCATTTATATAATTTATTGATACTATTAGCAATATATGCTGCTCCAAAACCATTGTCTATATTAACTACCGAAATGCCGTTTGCGCACGAATTAAGCATCGCAAGTAAAGCGGTGATTCCGCCGAAACTTGTCCCGTATCCGATGCTTGTCGGTACGGCGATGACCGGTTTATCGGTTAATCCTCCGATTACGCTCGGCAAAGCGCCTTCCATGCCTGCAATAACAATAATCACAGCGGCGGAAGTAATACTTTCTAATTTGGCGAAAAGCCGGTGGATACCTGCAACGCCAACATCGCATACGCGTTCCACTTCATTTCCAAGAAATTCGGCGGTAACAAACGCTTCATCCGCAACCGGAATATCGGAAGTTCCGGCGGTAACTACAAGAATTTTTCCAATACCTGATTTTTCGATAGGTTGACGGCGAATAACTATCGTGCGAGCAGAAGGATTCCATTCGGCATCCGGATAAATATTCCGCACAGCTTGGGCGATTTCTTCTGTCGCCCGTGTTGCTAATACATTCGTATTCCCTACTTCAAGCAGGTTCGTTACTATTCCCTCTACTTGTTGCACACTTTTTCCGGTACAGAAAATCACTTCCGGACAACCGTTTCGTAATTGCCTGTGATGATCAATCATAGCATATCCCAAATCATCGAAAGGCAAAGTTTTCAACTTTCCGAACGCTTCATCTATCGAAACGCTTCCGTTCTTCACCGCTTCCAACAAACTCTTTATATCCATAATTCCTAATTCTTAATTCCTAATTCTTAATTCCTAATTCCTAATTCCTAATTAATTCAAACTTCCGCTACGGAATCCTTCCAAATCCAAGGTAACATATTTGAAACCGAGCGCTTTAATTTCACNGGTTATCGCTTGTGTATTTATAATCGGTTCAAAAAAACAACGCGGCGCTTCAATGCGTGCAATTGTATCGTGCCAGCGAACCCGGCAACCTTCCATTCCGCGATTACGAAGCGTTTCTTCGGCCGTTTCAATAACTTTCAATCGTTCTTCGGTAATCTCAAACCCGTAGGGAAGTCGTGTGGCAAGACAAGCGTTCGACGGTTTATCCCAGGTGGTAAGTCCGAGTTGTTTGCTATAAAATCGAATATCTTCCTTTGTAAATCCGCAATCGTTTAAAGGGCTAACAACCCCCGATTCTTTAGCGGCTTTTGCTCCGGGACGGTGTTCCGACAGCGCATCGTCGGCATTCTGTCCATCGGCAACGGTTTCAATTCCGTTTTGTCCCGCAAATTCTTGTATTGATTCACATATTCTTTTCTTACAATAATAACATCGCAACCGGCTGTTTTCATAAAACTCCTGAAATTGTAAAGGATTTACATTTATTACTTCGTATCTTACGCCTATTTCTTCCAAACGGTCTATTGCTTCTTTTTTATCGCGGCAAGCCAAGACCGGAGAGTCAACCAATACGGCTATCACATTTTCGCCTAATACGTTGAATGCAACAGATAATAAAAAAGCAGAATCAACGCCTCCGGAATAAGCAATGCAAAGCTTATTGTACGTTTTTAGGTTGCTTTTTAATAGCTCAAGTTTATCCATGAATTATAATCTGAAAACCGGTTCAAAGATAAAAAAATAAATCCGGAGTAACACATTTCTATAATTTTGTGTAACATTTTTAGAAGAAATCTTTTTTTTCATCTGATTTTATTTTACTTTTGTTCCAATTTTTATTTTCTTATCTAAAAATATAATGGAGCAACTACCTTTGATTATCCTTCTCTTATATGCCTTGTATGAAGGTCTTATTCATGCTTTTGAGGCCGACCACATTTTGGCTGTTACCACTATTGTTTCACAACGTACCCGTCTGTTGCCGGCGCTTAAAGACGGAATATTCTGGGGGTTGGGACATACTTCTACTATTTTTTTTGTAGGCATAATAATGATTGTTTTTAAAGTGCATATTCCTACCGGAGCATTTTCTTATTTTGAAGCGGCTGTCGGACTTATGCTGATATTAGTCGCTTCCTACCGGCTCTTTATTTTTTTACGGGATGAGCAAACGGCGTTTTCTTTTCACAAACATAAGCACGAACATGCCGGAGTAAATAAGCATCTTCATACCCATATTCATCTGAAAGGAAAAAATTTACATAAAGCTTCGTATGGAATCGGTATTATTCACGGTTTAGCCGGTAGCGGTACTTTGGTAGTACTGATCATGACACAGATCGAATCCATCGCTAACAGCGTTTTGTATCTGGTGATTTTCGGATTTGGTTCTATTGTCGGGATGACGCTCGTAGCCGGAATATTCAGCGTTCCGTTTACCAAAAAATTAATCGGGTCGAAGATCCTTCGGACGGTCTTAGTATTGGTTTCCTCCGGTTTATGTTTCGTTTACGGCTGTTATGTAATTTATGAAAATTTACTCGGATAAATTATTAATACAAATACAATATCTCTACTCTATTCATATACCATCGAGGTCTTGTGTTTGGAAAAGGCGGTGAAAAACCCGGATATTTCTATCTTTGAGTCGGATGACAAACAGCGGATATTGGTTTCAAGGTTTGCCGGAGGCCCGCTGAAGAGGGGAATGGGACCCCACATTTCTTGTTGAGCATTCTGTATAAAAGTAGCATATTCGGCAGTGAGGCTTTCTACCTGCACGGTGAGCGTATCTCCCGGCAATAATTTATAACGTTCCCGTTCCGGATTTAATTGGAAGACAGGCAAAGCTTCAAATTTCTTGCTCGCAATGTATTCGTCCTGCATGATATGGAAACTCTGAAGCGAATCATTCATTACTACCCCGTTACGTAATAAATGTAAACTGAAATTGCCGCTACTCTCCTCAGGCAGATTTCCCCAGATAAGTACCTGAAGATACTTGCTTGCAAAAGGAGAAACTGTTACTGCGGCAGAATCAAGAACGGCCGGAAAAGGCAGATAGGAAGTAGCTTCATATTCTTCCGTTATTCCATCGCCGTTAAAGTCAAGGGAAGCATGAAGGTTATAGGTTTTACCCGGTATCCCGTAAATACCGGACGAAGTAAGGTATAATCCCGGCTCTTCAGACGATTCATTCAACCTAATCACTCCCTCATCATAGCTGATGCTGACGGTAGCATTTGAGACACCTTCGGGTTTGGTAGTAACGAAATATCCCGTAGAACGTGTGATTCGTACTGCATGCCGGGTTGTATCCGTTGTGATATAACCGTAAACGACTAAACGCGGAGGAGAGGCGTCCGTATTGATGTCTATTCTTTCCATGCAAGAAAAAAGACAAAGACAAAAAAGACATCCTGTTAGCAGGATATAACGGTAATAATGCTTTGCGTTCATAGTTTTAAAAACTGAAGTTCCATGTAATTGAAGGTACAAAGGTAAAGAGATAAATCTTTTCGGCATAAAGACTGTCGGGATTATCATCTTCCTGACGGAAAAGGATTGTCCAGACATTTTTACGCCCGTAAGCATTATAGATTGAAAAATTCAACTCATGCCTGAAGCGTTTACCCGGAGGAGATAACTTCCATGTTGCTGAAAGGTCGAGACGATGGTAATCGGGATAACGATATTCGTTTCTACCCGAATAAATCGGCACATAATTTCCCTCCACTTGGAAGCGGCCTGTGGGATACGTGACAGGCGTTCCGCTACCATACACCCAACAAGTAGAGAACGACCATTTTGAAGACCAGTCATACGTTAAAAGAGCTGAAACGTTATGCGGTTTATCATAAGGAGAGCGATACCAATTCCCTTTGTTGATACCTTCCACCTGACGCATGCTTTTCGAGAGCGTATAGCTTATCCATCCGTTGAATGCTCCCGAAGTCTTACGCATCATCAATTCCAGACCGTAAGAATAGCCGCGACCGAATCGAAGTTCCTCCTCCAAGTCTTCATTCAGCATCAATTCGGCATGGTCTCTGAAATCCACAACATCTTTCATATCCTTGTAGTAAACTTCAGCAGATAGTTCATATTCATCGGAAGCAAAATTGCGGAAGTAACCTACTGCAAACTGATCGCATTTCTGCGGCTTCACATTCGCAGATGCAGGGAACCAGAAATCGAGAGGCGAGCCGGAGGTTGAATTGGATGCTAATTGTACGAATTGTGTTGTCCTTGAATAACTTGCCTTTACCGAATGTAAGTCATTGAAGATATATGTAAGACCTAAGCGAGGATCAAACTGTTGCTGATGATGGATAACTTTCCCTTCGTCCAAATTCTCGAAACCTGTGTAACGGAGGCCGTATTTGAACTTGAGTCTACTTTCAAGATTCGTTTCGTTTGCTACATACAGTACGTTCTCAATAGCATATTGCTTTGGAAACGAAACGCGTCCGACAATGGACTCTTCTCCTATTCCTCCTCCATCGCCGGGGTGGAAGCTGTGAAAGGTGAAGTTATAGCCGAATTTAATGCTATGTACAGGATTGGGAATATAGCTAAAATCAGCTTTCAAGCCGTAATCGCTAAGTCCCGACTTGAGTTCCTGCCCGAGTTGTTCACTTATTTCACTCCTTAAATAATAGTCATACCAACTGCTTATCAGCGTGAAATTAGAGAATAGTTTAGGTGAAAAGATATGATTCCACCGCGCCGTCAGTGTCTTGTTACCGAAGTCCATCCCAGCCAGGTTACTAAATCCGAACTTATCGCGTCCGAAATAACTCGCTAAAAAAACACGGTTGTTGTCGTCTATGCGGTAATTTACCTTGGCATTCATATCGTAAAAATAGAGCGATGATTTTCGTTGCCTTTCATCATTCGACAATTTGAGGAAAACGTCGGCGTATGTTCGCCGTCCCGATACGATGGCAGACGCTTTGTTTCCCAAAGGTCCTTCAGCCGTTAGTCGGCTGGAAATAAGCCCGATACCTCCTGTTGCAGTATAGCGTTGATTGTTTCCGTCTTTTGTTCGAATATCAAGGAGCGAAGAGAGGCGGCCGCCGAAAGAGGCGGGAATATCCCCTTTATAAAGTGTTACATCCTTAAT
>JGI24702J35022_10001701_pt1 | contig 13635 bp, 9 predicted proteins | sample TergutTh196P4_FD_35022 | JGI IMG/M metagenome (IMG submission 35022)
GTACAAGGTAAATACTCGAAATATCCATTTTGATGACGCGGGAAATTACGTCTTAGTCGGTTTGCGGAGAGCGGGAAAATCTTTCCTGCTTTATCAGCGAATGCAACAGTTGCTTGCCAATGGCGTAAAACCTCACGAAATGCTCTATATCAATTTTGAGGACGAAGAGTAGGTCGCCGCCGGATTTAATAATGAAGCCGCATGTTTTAGCGCCCAAATGGCGCTAAAACATGCGGCTTCATTCGTTTAGCCCGGATATTCATAGGGTTTCGTCACGAAGGGGCGCAAGCGGGCGTGGATACAAGGCGCACGCAGAACAAATCTTCCGCCTATAGGATGAGCCCGCCGTCTATTACCAGAGTGTGGCCGGTAATAGTCCGTGAATTGGCTAAAAATAACGTTGCTTCGGCTATTTCATCAACGGACGACATTTGCTCCATTGGTATTTTGCCGACCGTACTATTGTAGTTTGCATAGTTTTCAGGCATATGATCGTCGGTAAGGACAAAACCGGGAGCAATACAGTTAACTCTGATTTTTGGCGCATAAACCTTCGCGAAGAATTCAGTGAGCGCAATTACGCCGGCTTTTGCGGCAATATAATGAGGCGACAGCGGCAAAGCCCTTATTCCCGCAGTCGATGAAAAATTAATTATCGAGCCGCCGTTTCCTCGTAGCATATAATTACCAAATGTCCTGCAAAGGAAGAATACGGATTTCAAGTTTGAATCCACGACTTCTTGCCATATCGCTTCATCGATGTCTTCGAGCGGGCGCTTGACGTTCTTTCCAATCACGTTCACCACGAGGTCTATCTTTCCGTATCGAGAAAAAACTGCCTGAGCGCAGTTCTCTATCTGGTCTAGCTTAGTCATGTCGCCTTGCACGTAATCAACGCAAGATTTACTGTTTTGTGTGCCCGATTTTGGTTTTGTGGCACAAATAACCTGAAATCCTACGTCGAACAAATTTTTAATGACCGAACATCCAATCTGTCCGGCGCCTCCGACTACAACGGCAATTTTGCTATTCATTTCGCGTCTCTCCCCGTTCTGACAGCAGGGATATATTCATTAAGCAAACCCGGCTTATCGTTTAGAACATATTCGAGCGAAATGCCCAACTCTTTTGAAAGAACGCCTAGTACGGAGTCGCAAACGCCTATTTCGCTCGAATGATGCGCGTCGCTGCCAATGACATATCCTCTTTCATTGGATTGAAGTATGTCCACCATTTCAGCGGTACGTTTTATGACCGCCGTATTTTTACCGGTTTTAGGATTCATGAACGCATTCATCAGCACAGCGGTGTTTATTTCCAATAAGACGTTATACTCTATCGAAGCATAAACCACCTCCGCAATAGTTATCGGGAAACCTGGTCTGAAAGGGTGGGAGATAATATTTATTCCCGGGTTTCTTCTGATTGCATTTATTAAGGCGTTCGTGTTGTCGGTTTCAGAGTTACCGTTATATGGGGTCTTTTCGTGTATTCCAGCCAACACAACGTCCAAACCGGACATTGTGTTGATGGATAAGTCCACGTTCCCCTCACGGTCGATGATGTTGGCCTCACATCCAAATAGGACGTTAAGCCTGCCAAAAGACTTTGGGAGTCTTGCCGACATCTCAAAATAGCCTTCATGCGCCGCATGTTCCATAGATGGGCCGTGGTCGGTTATAGCTATGAGCGACAGTTTGTTATTTTGAGCCGCTTTGATGCATTCGTTTACGGTACAAAAGGCGTGGCCGCTCATAACGGTATGAATATGTAAATCCGAAAACAGCATTTACTCTACGCCCTCCTCCAATAAGACAAGTTCGACTTTATCGATGCTTTCCGCCACAATCTCTGTACGGCAACCAAGCGGCAGGCACAGGTTATCAGGAACATGCCCGAAATCGCAGTCATAAACAATCGGCATATCTACTCCGTCGAACGTAAAGTTCAAAAATTCCTCAAATGATATATTGGGAGATTCTTCCGGCGGTCCGCAGTCAGGCATTTTACCGATAAGTATGCCTTTAATAACGTCAAACACGCCAAGTAGCCGTAAATGGGTCAATTTTGCGTCGAGCGCGGGAAACCCTTCGCCTATGTCCTCAATGAACAGTATCTTGTCGCGGAACAGTTCAACGGGGCAGTATTTTGTTCCAATAATATTAGAAATGGTGGAGATGTTACCACCAATTAACTCGCCTGCCGCGCTTCCTTGACGAAACGCTTTCCAATTTGTCGCGTGAGGGCAGCCGCCTTTGAATCCGCTTAAGGCTCCCAGTAAATTTTCATGAGTAAAAACAGTCGGCGTTCCTTCCACGCCGTAGTTCCAAAGGACAAACGGGCCGTGAAATGAAACCATATCCTCGTTCAGTAAAGCAAGCAGCAGCGCCGTGATGTCGCTAATGCCGATAAAAGGTTTATAGTTGCTCCTTATGAGGCTCATATTCAAATGAGGGATAATTTTATTCATGCAGTTGCCGCCGCCTGTACACATAATGAAGTCGACGTCTGGGTTGCGGAACATCCCGTGCAGTGAATCGGCAATTATTTCAGGCCTTTCGGCGAGGTATAGATAACTATTTAGAGCGGTTTCGCTTTCAATAACTCTAATCCCCCGTTCGGCGAGCGCTTTTTTACCGGATTCGTACACGCCGGGATTCCATTTCGCTTCAGGCGCCGAGATGGTAACAAGGCCTGCCGTGGGGTTTGCGCTGTTAAGTTTGGTTCCTTTAATCATTACTTTTCTCCTTTAGCAATAATGCCAGCCTGTCGATGCCTATCCCAAGTCCTACGGTAGGGCATAAACGGCCATTTTTTGTGAGCGTTATCAACTCTTCCTTTTCGGGATCCATTGTTTCGCCCGGTTCAATACGTTTTTGCAAATCATAACTATCCATGCTGTCGACGAACGCGTGAGCAATTTCCTTTCCGTTATAAAAAGCCTCGAATCGAAAAATGCGGTTTTCGTTTTCGACCCTTTTTGCAGAATCGATAGTACAGAGTGGATAATCGGTTAAAAAGTATAAAACATCGTCCTCTGTAAACAATTCAGGCTCTTTGAGGTCGATGTAGCGGTTGACCACTTTATATCCAGCTTCAGCCGCCAAGCGCGGATATTTCTCCGTTATTCCGCTGACAAGAGATTCGGTCGACGCGCTGGTTATATCCAGGTCAAATTCTTCTTGGATAACGCCCTTCATAGATATAATCTTTTTTGTTACGCGGCAGCCCAACACAGCCTCGATGATTGAGGCTGTCAATAAAAGCATGGCGTCCAAGGACTGGTCGAGAGAATACAATTCCATCATATAGAACGCTTCGCTATGGGTGGCATCGTCTTCGCCCTGTCGAAAACAAGGCCCAATTTCAAAAACTTTCGGCCTTTGGTCGGATATATATTTACGCAGCGGCAATTCCATGCAATCCCGTAAATATCTAGCGCGGCCATTGTTTCCGATAACACTAAAGCGCGGATTTACAACAGAGTCATCCGCTCGCAGAACCGGTGTGAACACTTCGATGTATCCATGGGACAAAAGGATATTACGAACCAAGTTGGATACGTAACCCAAGTCGGCGCCATCAACCCTATCGCTCAACAACATCGACGTTTCCTTTGTCGCAAACTCTTTGTCGGCATTCGCCATATTTGAAATCATTTTCTACAATCCTCCTATTTTGGGAACCATCGAAGTGAATTCTTTGACTTTACTCTCCAATGCCGTATCCGCCCACGGAGTTTGAGCCTTATAATAATCGAAATCAGACCAATCCTCCAGTTTCTCCGGCGGCGAAAAACCCATCGCCAACGCATCGCCGTACAGCGGAGTGCCAGGGTACGGGGTATAAATGTGAACTCTGGTTTCAGGTCGCGGGCTTAGATCCCAAAGAGCCTTGATAAATTCGAAGGTTTCACCTTGTTCCTCCGCGCTTTCGTCCGGAAAACCGACAATAAAGGTATACGAGCCAAGAATGCCACAATCGGCGATCGCTTTTGCAGCTTTGAATATCTCCGCCTTGGCGGCGCCTTTGTCGACAATTTCTCTCAACACGCGGTCACTGCCCGATTCAATGCCCATCAACAGCCTTTTGCATTTACCGGCGGCCAGCTTTGCCAATAAAGGCTGATTCTTTGCGACAGCACGTAGTATGTCTTTGGGATGAATCGAAGCCGCCCAACTTACGTTTAATCGAGTCAACTCTTCTATCAGGTTTTCCGACCTTTTAAAATCGACAAACCAGTCCGCGTCATAGAATTTAATCCCATCCGCGTTAAAAGAAGTGACAAAAGACTCTATATCGGCAACGACATTCTCGCAGGGCAACTTACCCCATTTTTTTCGATAATTCGTTTCATAACAGAAACGGCATTTGTGGGCACACCCTTGCGAAGAGATATAGTTTATTGTCCTTCCGGCGATTGTAGAGTCGTCCTGCACATAATCATTGACGTCTATAAATCCGAAATCATATGGAACGAGGGTGTTTTTTTTAAGCTTGTTGGGATTTCCGCAAACAAGTTCGTCCTTGACCTTGGCCATTATTCCCGGAACATCTTTAAGGCCGATTTCGCCGCGCAGCGCCTGAATAAGCAACGGGAACGACGCTTGCCCCGGTCCTGATAAAACAATATCGACTAGCGGGTGACGCATCGTTTCTTCAGGCAATACATTGACATGCGGCCCCCCGAATACGACAGGCGTCTTATTCCAGATTTGTTTGACTTTTTGCGCCAATTCGAGAGCGCGGCCTATCTGGCCGCCGCCTGTCATCACGCTGAAGCCAACGCATATCAAATTCTTTACCTGCTTCAACAAGGCTTCAAACTCGCCCTTGCTTTTGCGGTTTTCGTCGAAAACAATCACGTTGAACTCGTCCTTCGGCAATGCGCCTGCGACGGCCAATACCGAAAAAGGAATCCAACTGCAAGGATAGTTTTCCTCGAATTGTATACGGGGATAGACAAGGATGATTGCGCTCTTCATTATTATTTCCTCCGTTTGTTAAGCTGCAAATCGAGCATTTTTATAAACGTTCAAAGCGGCGACAAATTCCGCTTCGATTTCCGCCGTTGCCAAACCATTCAGGGAAATTGAAGCGTCGTCATTCAACAGACAGCATTGAAGCCTGTTGTCCGGGGTAAGTCGCAACGCCATAAGCGCGTCATGACAAGGGTAATGAGGACAGTTTTCACAGACTTTCCCGTACCATGCGCCGTTTCGCGAGTCTTTCGCTGTAATTATCAAACCGGATGGCAGCAGAAATTCTTTCATTGGATGGCCAAGCCCGCCTTGATAAACAGTGTTTTCCTCGGTTGCGCGTTTTTTTATGCTTTCGCATATCGGGCTTAGAGAAGCGTAAAGGTCGCCAAGCTTCTCAACGCCAATGGCATTTAAGCGATAGCCGTTGCCGGCATCCGTATCCTGCAAATCTTCTATAATATCGAGCAGTTTCAGTTGAGTGGCGTTTATACTTTCGCAAAAATCGATCAAATTGCCGACGTTACAGTCGTTGATGCCTTTCATAACAACCGAGTTGATTTTGACGGGTATCAAAGCGGCGCATTCGCGTATAGCTTCGATTAATTCGTCATAGTCGTCGCATCCGGTAATCTTTTCGTATGCCTCGTTGTCGATTGCGTCTATGCTGAAGTTAAGGACATCCAAACCGGCGGCAACCAGGTCGTCGATAATATCGACAATTTTAGGGCTTCGGGTAATCAATTCCACCTTTGTTATTCCGACGTCTTGCTTGAGCAGGCGGATGAATGTAGTAAGTTCCGGCCAGAAAACGGGGTCACCGCCTGTTATCTTTACCTCTGTTCCTTCTTTTTCCCGGTAAAGACGGCAAATGCGAACGGCGTCATCTAAATTAATGAACTTGGACGACGAACAGCTGCACCCGCCTTCGCCCGTCGGCCGGCAATAAAGGCACCTGCGTCCGCAAAATGTCGTAACCAATACTCGCAACTGTGGCAGTTTTTTCATAACATACACCTCTTTTGTTTATTCCTTTTCAATTCTGTAACATGATATGCCAAATATATGTACGTATCTACGAACACAATGGAATTATTTATGTTCATAATATATGGGACAAATAGCTTGACAATAAAGCATTATATATATAATCTACGTATGAATATGTTCATATGCTATGAACGTAACAGGAGGTGTAAAATGGATGCTGAATTTTCGGAGCGCCTGCGCGTCAATCTAAGCGAGGATGCCGAGGAGAAAATTACAAATGACACGCTTTGTTTCGAAGGAGAGAAGCCCAAATACAACACGGCGCTCAATAAATTTTTTCAAAGCTATTTCTCACTGGCGAAACATGATGAAAATACGGCAAAAAAATTCGGCTCACTGCAGCGCTCAATCGCGGACAAACGTGTCCCGTATATGGATACAAAGACGATGGGTCTGCTGAACAACGCAAGGAAAACGATTTTTGACGTTTACGAAGGCCGTGCCGGAAGATTCATTAAAAGCGTGATTGAACAATATGCTTCCCAACATTTTCTCGACCGGGAAAAAGCGTATTTCAAAGAAACCGTTGAAACCATCGAAAACGCTATACGCCATCGCGAAAAGTTAAAAATCCAACTTGGTGAAAAGGTGTTCGCTGTACGCCCATATAAAATTCTCAATGATAAGCAGTCGACGTTCAATTACCTTATTGGATTCTCGTCACAAAACGGAGTTGAGGCTGAAAACATTGCGTCAATGAGACTTTCAAGAATCACATCTATTAAGTGTACGCCTGACGACGGCGCCATCTCAATCTACGAGATTGACAAAATCAGAGATAAGATTGTGTCATCGGGAGTGGCTTTTTTAATCGAAGACGCGATAAAAGTGGTTGTCAAACTGACTAAAAAAGGCCGGGGATTATACGCCGGCCACGTGCTGAACCGGCCGATCTACCTTAGTATAATCGGGAATGAATACGAGTTCAAATGCACCAAGAAGCAAGCCGAAGCATATTTTTTCAAATTTGGGGCCGACGCGGAGGTGATTGAACCCCTATTGCTAAGAGAGGAATTTATCAGCAAACACAAAGAAGCGCTTGCGAAATATACGCTTTGACCAGTTTGCAGTCTAAATCACTTGAGCCACTCAAGGATTTTCTCGCAGGCCAAATCCGCCTCCTTGATTTCGAGTGTGGTGCATAGATGACCATTGGAATGCGCAAAGGGACCTCTAAGGTCGTGAATTTTAAAGCAATACTTTTTAAGCTCTGTGAGTTTTCGTCCGTCAAAAAAATTGACAAAGAGGTTTAGGCTTTTCCTATAATGCGCGATAATGTTGTAATATGTCCTAAAATTACACTGATCAATCAAGCGTTCGCCAGGATTTTTCTTGTAGCGCTTTATTGTTTCAAGGTCAATAAAGAATATTGTATTATCGATTTTCCGCTCTAACTCTTTCTGATCCGCTTCCTTACGCAGTTCCGTTTCCCAATCATCCCCGTAGTGCTTTTGCAATTCGAGGGCGATAACATCCCGTAATTTATGCTCAGTCTCCGTCATCAACGGCCAGAAATTCAACGCGCTGTCGTCCCGTACCTCTCTTTTGAGATATTGCTCAAAAAGCGGGCTGATAGTTTCATAGCGCCGACTACCCCGCTTTTGCCATATGTAGCCGTAGAGCTTTAGTTCGTCTATGCCATTCTCAGTTAAGTCATATTGCGGTCCGACGAAGATTTGTATCATACGCTTCAGACAGTCGCCGTCTTCGCGCATAGACTTCAATAGCTCCTGAAAATACTTGATGTGTTCTTTCTCAAAATCGGTGAGTACTTCTTCCACGCTTAACCCGTCTTCGGCGAAAAACAGCGCCTCCGCCGCCTTTGAGAGCATAAACGGCGAGCGTCCGGCGTGGTTGGTCAGTGTTTCCCATTCCGCGTCGTCCAGATACAAGGCGTTTTCCGCCATATAGCCGCGGAAAGCGTCGTGTTCTCGTTTATCAAAGCCGATAAGCTTCTCCGTTAACATAGATTGATGGAATGTGGAACCTCCGCACGTACTGCGCTCCAACTGATCCAGTCTCCGACGCGAAGTGAGGACAAACGTCACGCCGCTTTTCGGCTCGGCAAGCGTACGCAAAAACATCATGCGAGCACGCCTGGTTTCCACATCATCGCCAAATACCTCAACAACATAGTCAAACTCGTCAATAAGCAGTATAGTCCGAACGTATTCTGTCATAAGACGCTTAAAAAGCGACTCCACGGCATCGTGGACTTTTTCATATACATCGCCCCCAGCCTCCACGGCATTCAGCCAGTCTCGAACCTCCGGCGAGATTCCGTGTCTAGTCGCCGACAGCGCCTCTTCTACTTTGCGCGCAACGCGACGCCACATTTCAAAGAATGATTGACAGTCTTGAAGCGTAATCTCTACCGTGATCCAGCCCAGCGCTTGCCAATTTTCCGTTTCATAAAGCAGTTTACGGGCCAGCGAAGTTTTGCCGATCCTCTTTATGCCGCAAATTGCGTAGCTGCTGCCGCTTTTCAGCCTGCCACGTCCCCTTTTAAGATATTCACCGCGCCCGATAAACTGGCGTCCGGACACAGCCGCGCCCGTCGCGAACGGAGTTGCAGGGACAACGCCTCTTTCGTTTGAACGAATCATACTCTTTCTCCCTGTAGATCGTCTTTTGGTAAAGCATTGATCGTATCCACACCGCATTTCTTTACCAACCACTCCCTGAACATCCCGACGCGGATGTAGTATTCATCCCGTCCGTCCTCCTTGATCAGGACGCCTCGTTCGTGCAGCCTGTCCACAAGCTGACTCACACGTTCAGGCGTCATCCCTGAACTGCCGGTTACATCGTCCGGAATTTGGATGGCTGCTTTAGGGCAACTGCTCTTCCGTTCATTATGGTACAACGCAATTCTCCACAGCACGGCAAGGTTTTGCGCCTTTCTGTCGGTATCGCTAATATCGCTGGCGTCATTATAGAGCGAATCAAACTTTGCGACGGATAACGGATCGTTTCCGCCTAAAATTTCTTCTTGCAGCACCATATCAACAATCTGCCGAATAACAAACGATTGATTGTTGGCGTTCATGTATCGCACGAGTCGATCCAGGAAGATCATCGTAAAATAGGCGCTGCCCGCGGTCAGTTCCACAATTCGGTCAATGGCTTCACTGGCGTTCTTCTCCGGAAAGGCGCCCCAAGGCGCAATCTTTTTAAATGGTTCCCGTATCATTTCCTCGACAGCATCCCTTGTCAAATAATCGACTTGAATGTCCTCGATAGCGCCGAAAGAGTTGGGGAATTCTTTCTTGAAATCCCTAAAATAATCCTGAGCTACGACAATAGCGACTATACCGTACTCGCTGATCATCGCCTTCCAATACTGCATAAAACTTCTTATTAGCAATCCTTGTTGAAACCAGCCGTATAATCTGGTAAATTCGTCAATAAGTATTACAACGCGCTTGCGGGTTAATTCTTCCTGCGATTTCATCTGCCAGTTCATTCGCGTAAAGAAGGATTGCATTTTATCGTGCCCGTCCGCAGTATCCATGATGCTTTCGCCCTTGGGTATGTCGATACCGGCGTTTCTCAGCGCTTCCGCCAGCGTGGGATGGCGCGTTGAAATTTCATGGTCGAGCAAATCAAACACTTTTTTGTAAAAACGCAGCTCAAAACTGGCTCCTTCCAATGGTTCCGCTTTGATAATGTCTCCGAACTTAACTATGATGGCGTCGGGCACTTCTTTCTCCATATCTTCGGCCAAATATTGCAATACAGTGGTCTTACCGGCTCTTTTCTGTCCATAAAGCAGCAATGTCTTGCCCTTAAGCGGCGCGGCGCCGTCCCCTCGCAATTTACCGATTTGTTTACTAATCAACGCGGCGCGCCCAAACATCAAATCGCGATTCGTCATTCCGCTTGCCTCGACCTCATTGCTGTAAGGGTTGTCCATATCCACCACGCGGTTTTCGCCGAAAGCCACGGGGATTTCCACCGGACATTCCCCTTCCAGCGTCTCGTCATCTTTGCCTTTATAACGATATTTAATATGGACGAATGCTGGGAAGGCTTTAAACCCCTTGTCTCGCATCTTCAAGATCGCATAAACGTCTTTTTTCTCCCCTCCCTTGATGGTGCGCGACTTGCCTTCGTCAAAATTCTCTAACTCATACGCGCATCTGTCGTCTACTATAATAGTGACGCTTACCTCGTCCGCGCTTTGCCGACCCTTCTGGTTTGAAATTTCCATAAAAATCTTCACAAAGCCGTCTTCGTCCATGGTTGCCATATTCGCGCCGTTGATTTCGCAGGTGATAGATGGCGGGTGTTTAGCATATAGATCGCCAAGCTCCTGTTTCGAAGCATCATCCCATGCTTTCAGCACATTCAACAGGCGCTCATACGAATAGTAGGCGGGAATCTCCTTAATTTTGTGAATTTGCTCATTAATACGTCCATGGATAACTTTCAGGGCAGTTTCTTGCTCATCAAAAAGCCCTCTAGCGTTATAGACCCGTTCCGCACGATCAAGCAAATCTCGCGTAAAACCTTGGCAATTCTCCTGGTCGACCGCATCGGTGTAGCCAAAGAACAATTCCAAGCCGTCCAGTTCCCTGCGCGTATCCTCAATCCACTCCCGTTGAAAGCGCATGTCTTTCATTCGCTCGGTAAAACGCACAAAGGAGCGTTCCATATCGGCGTATCGTTTCCTGAAAGTATCCAACGCCTTATTGAACGCTGGTGATGTAACGTTACCCGAGTACGTTTCGTCGACAGCTGAAAACAGATCTTGAGCTATATTGGCAGCTTGCTTGGATGCGAGTATCGCATCAACCAAGTCTTCTTGTGTCTCAGTCTTCTGGATTTGGTCATTATTAATAATACGGGAAAGCACACCAAAAAGGAGCTTGTCGTTCAAATTTTCACACAACTTATCTAAGTGTTCCGCGATTTTTCGAATAACAAGATTCTCATCTTTGTGTAGCACCATCGTGTCCTGAATGGTTTTTTTATCCGCAAAGACAGATAAAACACAACGTGTCACGGCATTTTGCCTATCTTGGTTAGCCCCAGCGTATCGAATAGCTTCCGTGTAGTAAAATCTGGAGATGTCCGCATAGTCAGGCTTCGCACGTAGCGACTCATCCCCTTTCGACGCCAACGCTCTGGTTAATTGAAAGAACATCTCATCTTCCAACCCATCTGTTGCGTCACCGCCCTGAATCGCGTCATAAAGTATCCGGGCGGCGTATATGCAATGCACGAAACGCTCATTTTGTTTTTTAGTTGTGACGTCGTCTGTTAACGCCTTAACGATTTTTATGACCGAATCAGGAGCGCCTAAAAACCGCCCTTTTTCGTCGGTTGTGATTTTGTGACTAATTACCTTGGGCGGGATGGACACGTCGATCTCTTCCAACAGTCCTTTAGCGATGATGCCTATATTTTCCAAGCCAGGTAACGGTGGAAATGCGGCATCGCCGGTAGAATCGTCGGTTTTTCCGGTAGTAACTTCGATGGTAATCGGAGGAGTTTTACCGAATCGGATCGCTGTAGCGTTCTCGTCGACTTCGATCGCTTTTTCCAACTTGGGACTTAGGGCAAACTTCTCTCCCGCGCCTTCCAGGCGGACGACACATCCCGCCGCGTATTTGCATACATTGCTACGTTGAAGGGCCCTAGCCACAGACTTCGCGGCATTTTTCCCAATATCGATGGCAAGCCACTGTTCGCAATATCTAAGCGCCTCCGCGTAGTCTTGACGACCGTATGTATACCCAATGGCGTATAGTAGATGGTGCGCTTTATGAGAATAGTTTTGCGTGCAAGCGATGATGCCTTTCTCCGCCTCAAAAGCCTTCTCCGGCTGTCCCGCTTTTCGGTACGCCTCATACTTGATGTTCAGGCGTTCTTCCTCCGTCAAACACTTTGCATCCTCGACAAACTCGACCGCCTTGAGCGGCTCACCTGATCGGATATACACCGTACATATATTTTTAGCGGTGGCGTCATTGTGTGGATCAGCCTTAAAGCATTCCAATAAAAGAGGCAGCGCTTCCGCGTCATGTTCCTTGCCGCTTTGAATCATTTCGAATGCTTTTCTGTGCTTTGCCTCTAACTCTTCGTCCACTACCTCATAAGAAGTTTTACGGCGTACTTTATTCGCGAAAGTCCGTGGCTGTCCAAACTTTCCGACAATTTCCAATAATTGAAACTGTACACTTTCACTGATTGGCTCGTTTTTCTTGAATTTTTCTTTCAACGTATCCAGCAAAGCCGAGTCAGTGACGTGATTCTTTTTGAACCAGTACGTCTTGCCGTTTTTTGTTCGCACCAACCAGTGATGACAACGCGTTACGTAGTATCTATTACTTATTGCCTTAAACACCACACCGGCAATTTCCGGCGACGATTTGGTGGTGGGTGTTACCTCCGCCTTCTCTGTAGTTTTGGCAGCAGTTCGTGTGTTCGATGGAATATAGGTAATACTCGGTTTTGTCGTCGATTTTTCCGGTTTATGTTCCATCAATGTAGCGGATTTCTGTTCTTTAGCGGATTTAGCCGCGATTTCCGCAGTATCTTCCAGTCCCTTAAAAAAACCGTATACTCGTTCGTATTGCTCGGGGTTGCGGAATTTTTCCTTGATATGAAAGAGTTCCGCCAAAATTAACCCGATACGGTTATATTTTTTCGCGAATTCACCTATTTTCGCTGCGTTTTGATATCGGTTATCAATTTTAACCCATTCAGGTAAGCAGTAAATTCCTTCTTCTTGTGCTATTTGGCGCACTTCTGCAAAATTAGACGGAACGTCAGTATTAGAAACAGGTTGCGGTGTAGTCAGGCGCTCAGTGGGCAGGTTGGCTGACGTTGTAACTTCGCTACCAATAATCAAGGCGTAAGCGTACCGCGATTCGCTGTTTTCCGTACTTTTACGTATTACAAGAAATTCTTCCTCGTCGTTTTTCATCGTCACAACGCCTTGTATTTGATCGCCTTTAAGCGTATACAACGTGACGCTGTCACCTGTTTTGACATTTTCTAAAATCTTTTTGCTCATATAAACATCACCACCAGATTGGGCAAAAGCCCAATTTTGCATATGAACCGCACAAACCGCCTAATCGCGTAAATTGCGGTTTTTCTCGTTTCGCTTGCTCCTCTCCCTTTTTTTGGCCGTCCGCGCCGTCGTTTGGGTTGCGGTCCCCATCTTCGGCTTCTTTGCAGGTTTCTCTCTTGCTTCTATTGCCGTAGCATCACGGCTGATATGTCCTATTACTTTGTCTTTCAGATAGTTGACGGATAGGAAGAATAAGCTGTTTTTTCCGTCCCGGACGCCCCTATAACAACTTCTGATAATGATGCCTTATGTCAACTTTTTCGGTTCCTGAACCGCTCAACCGCCGCCGATGACCAGCACAAGGATGGATTATACACAGGGATTTTGTAAAATTGTAGCGTTTTTTTGATTTGATTAGAACGGTAGGCAGCCTTACGCCAGTCCGGGAGTGCAGGCTTTACCGGTTTTTATTATTCGTCCGTATTAACGCAGGGGCTATTGGCGGCGGTCTGATCGGTAATCCAATACATTCCAATATTTTTCGTATGGCGTCAGGCGGGTTGACCGCGCAGAGTATTTTCA
>JGI24702J35022_10001702_pt1 | contig 13635 bp, 11 predicted proteins | sample TergutTh196P4_FD_35022 | JGI IMG/M metagenome (IMG submission 35022)
CGGGAAGCCATTTTCAACTCGATTATTCATAAAGATTATACGGGCGTTTTTATTCAGATGAAAGTGTACGACGACCGGATAATTCTGTGGAATGAAGGCATGTTGATTGACAATTATACAGTGGAAACGCTGCTTGGCGACCATTCATCGCGCCCTCGCAATCGAAATATTGCCAACGCCTTCTATAAAGCCGGCTTTATAGAAGCATGGGGCAGAGGTATCAGCAAAATCCGTAACGGTTTTTTGGCTGCCGACTTGCCCGCTCCCACCTTCGAAGAAAAAATGGGCGGTATGTGGATTACCATCCCTCGGAAAGACGGTGTAAAAGACGGTGATGTCGGTGTAAATGTCGGTGATGTCGGTGTAAAAGACGGTATAAAAGACGGTATAAAAGACGGTGTAAAAGACGGTGTAAAAGACGGTGTAAAAGACGGTGTAAAAGACGGTGTAAACGCCGTTGATGTCGGTGTAAAAGTTGTTGATGTCGGTGTAAAAGACGGTATAAACATCGTTGATGTCGGTGTAAATGTTGTTGATGTCGGTGTAAAAGACGGTATAAACACCGTTGATGTCGGTGTAAATGTTGAAGATGTCGGAATAAAAGATAAAAATGTCGGAATAAAAGCGGACATTATCAAATCGATTAAAGAAAATCCTTCACTCTCTGCAAAAGAATTGAGTATTTTGTTGAATACTACTACTCGAACAGTTGAACGAAATATTAGACAACTGAAAGAGCTTGGGGTTATGGAGCGAGTCGGCCCTGATAAAACAGGTTATTGGAAAATTAACGGTGATGAAAATGAGACAAATTAACAAAATATTAGAAGGTTACAAAGACAGCCCACTAGGGATTATTCCGAAAGAGTGGGAGGTTAAGAGATTGGGTGATTTGGGCGCTTTCTCAAAAGGAAAAGGAGTCCCCAAAGACAAAATTATTGATAAAGGATATAAAGGATACAAATGTCTCACGTATGGTGATATTTATACCAAGTATGACATTGTGATGAAAAATGTAAAATCTTTTATTGATGCAGGTACTGCTGAAGAAAGTCAGGAAATACAAAAAGGAGACATCTTGTTTACAAGTTCCGGTGAAACATTGGAAGATATAGGAAAAGCTATTGTTTATTTAGATGATGAGAATGGCTATGCCGGCGGAGATATAATTATTTTTAAAAATTCGGAACCTATTAACAGTTTGTGGCTCTCTTACTTTTTAAATAGTTCAACAGCAAATTCTCAAAAATATAAAATGGGACAAGGACACTCTGTCGTACATATTTATTCAAGCCAACTGGAAAAATTGAAGATACTTCTCCCCCCACTTCCCGAACAGCAAAAAATCGCCGAAATACTTTCCCTTTGGTACGAAGCCATCGAAAAACAAACCCAACTCATCGCCCAACTCGAAACCCGCAAACGCGGATTGATGCAGCAATTGCTTACAGGAAAAAAACGGTTGAAGGGGTTTAGTGGAGAGTGGAAAAAAGTAAAAATAGGAGAGATTGGAGATGTTTTTTCTGGAGGAACACCTGATACAACAAATATGTCATATTGGAATGGGAATATTAATTGGTGTACACCTACTGATATATCAGCTCTTAATGAGGAAAAATATATTGGAAATACGATAACAAAAATCACTCAAGAAGGATTGAATAATTCTTCTGCCATTTTGCTACCGAAAGGCAGTATAATTGTTTGTACAAGGGCAACTATAGGGAAAGTCGTTATTACAAATGAAGACATAAGTACTAATCAGGGTTTTAAAAATATTGTGCCAAATAAAAAAATTAATACGGAATTTCTCTATTATTCATTATTAAGTCTTGAAACAACCTTATTGAGATTAGGTAATGGTAGCACATTCTTAGAAGTGTCTAAAAAGGATTTTAAAAACATTCAAATATTCTGTCCAGCATTTTCCGAACAAACTGCAATTGCTAATATTTTGTCAATATCAGATAATGAACTCAGTCTTTCCAAACAAAAGTTAGCAGGACTAAAAGATCAGAAGAAAGGATTGATACAGCAATTACTAACCGGTAAAAAACGAATAAAACTATTATAATTATGGAGTTAAATTGTAAAAATATTCAAATTGAGGATCAACAATTTATTGAATTTCTGAATGAGCTGACCAAACAGTCACATGAAAGTGAATGGGTAAAGTTTAAGCAAAACTTCCATTCATGCGAAGAAATTGGGGAAAGAATCTCTGCTTTATCCAATGGAGCGTGTATTAATGAACCTTTATTTGATGATTATTTGATAAAGACTAAATTTCCTGAAAAAAAATAATATTAAAAGCAAAATAGAAGCAATGATAAACGCAGAAAGAATTAGAGAATTGATTTCGAAAGGAGAGGTTCGCAATACGAACGTTGAATTTAAGAAATGCAAAGGAGAGGTGGGGCAATCCGTATATGAAACGATTTGTGCATTTTTGAATCGTAGCGGAGGAGAGATACTTCTGGGAGTGGATGACGACGGGATAATTACCGGTGTTAATGAATCGGCTATTGACAACTATATCAAAAATATCGTCAATACGCTCAATAATATTGAAGTATTCAACCCTGTCGTCTATCTTAAGCCCGAAGTAGTAGAGATTGACGGGAAGAAGATCATTTACTTAAAAGTACCCGAAAGTCCGCAGGTGCATCGGTATAAGAATAAGATTTTCGACAGGGTAGGAGATGCCGATAATAACATTATTAACAGTTATCATCTTTTAGAGAATATGTATCTGCGGAAAAACAAGATTTCGTCGGAGAGTAATGTTTGCCCTTTTCTGACATTAGACGAATTGGACGAGGGATCATTCAAAAGGATGCGGACGCATATCTCTATTTACAATCCTACGCATCTTTGGCTCGAAATGAGCAATGAGGAGATGCTGCGTTCAGCCGGTTTTTGGCGCAGAGACCCCCTGACGAATCAAGAGGGTTATATTCTTGCTGTTGTAATTCTGTTCGGCAAGGAGCAAACGGTATTGAATTATTGCCCCTGGCATCGTACTGATGCTATCTATCGCAATATGAGCCATAAAAGGTTCTTGAATCCATTGCCAACCGACCCTGATATAAGATACAACGACCGCGATATGGTTTGCTTAAACCTCATTGAATCTTACGTCAGGCTGATGAATTTCATCGAAAGAAATATGCCCGATGTTTTTGCTTTGGATGAGAGAGGCATCAATCGCCTTGACCTGCGTAACATGCTTTTCCGTGAGATTGTATCAAACCTGCTGCTACACAGGGAATTTGCAAGCGCCTTCTCGTCTAAACTGCTTATATTCTCCGACAGAGTAATAACCGAGAATTGGACAAAACCCATGCAGATGGGAAACGTTACACTTGATTCCCTTGAGACACACACAAAAAACCCCTTGATAACAAAGGTTTTCAGAGAGATGAAATGGGCGGAAGAACTCGGATCAGGCAAAAAGAACATCAAAAAGTATGCGCCTCTCTATTATGACAAGTACGAAATTGAAATTCAAAATAACGAAAAATTTGTATTTTCGATAACTTACAGAGACGAAACAGGCGCTCCTTTAGAAAATCTACCTGAAACGGATTTGGATAATACCCAAGAAACACACAATAAAACACACAATAAAACACACAATAAAACACACAATAAAACACACAATAAAACACACAATAAAACACACAATAAAACACACAATAAAACAGACAATAAAACAGACAATAAAAATTCGGAGGACATTATTATTGCAGAAAAATCACCGAAACATCAAATTATTTTGGCGATTACCGCTAATCCTAATATAACCCGCCATGAATTAGCAGTTTTATTAAACCGTTCTCAGGATAGTATTAATCATCATTTGTTGCATTTGATTCGTGAAGGCGTCATAAAACGGGAAGGTTCAAAAAAGACCGGTTTTTGGAGGATTAAAGAGAACGACAATAAAACAAATTAATATAATGAAAATCTCATTCAAAGAATCGCAAATATCTCAAATTCCTGCACTGCAACTTCTGCAAAAAATGGGATATACCTATCTTTCGCCGGAGGAAACGTTTGCACTGCGAGACGAGAAAACGACAAACGTATTGCTGGAGCCTATCCTCCGAAAGCAGTTAGGAGAGATTAATTCGATACAGGTCTCGGCGAACAAAACGGCGCTGTTTTCTGCGCAAAACATCGAGAATGGTATCGAGGCCTTGCGCAATGTGCCAATGGAAGAGGGTTTTATCAGCGGAAGCGAATATGTATATAACCTGCTGACGCTTGGCAAGGCGCTCGAACAAAGTATCGACGGCGATAAGAAAAGTTTCACGCTTAACTATATAGACTGGAAAAACCCTGAACGGAATGTTTTTCATGTAACGGAAGAATTTTCGGTTTGCAGAGCCGGTATCAATGAAACTTATCGTGCCGACATCATACTGTTTGTTAATGGCTTACCACTCTGTATTATTGAATGTAAACGACCTGACATAAAAGATTCGTTAGAACAGTCCGTTTCACAACATCTTCGTAATCAGCACGAAGACGGTATTCGTTCACTGTATGTCTATTCGGCTTTGTTGCTGGGGATTAATACGATGGCAGGCCTGTATGCTACGACCGGGACGCCTGCCGGATTTTGGGGACAATGGCATGAACAGTTTTCTAACAGCAACATTGAAACTTTGCATACAACGTCTCTACAACAGATGGTTGGCAACCGTAAACCTACGGGACAGGATGCTTTTCTTTATAATTTGTGTCGGCCCGAACGTTTATTGGATTTGATGTTCAATTTTACCGTTTATGAGAATGGCGTCAAGAAAATAGCCCGCTACCAGCAATATTTCGCTATCAAAAAAGTCATGGAACGGATTCGTCCGGTTGAGGGCGGCAAACGGCGGGGCGGCGTTATCTGGCATACGCAAGGTAGCGGTAAATCGTTGACAATGGTCATGCTGGCACAGGCGCTCGCTTTAGATAAGACCATCCGTAACCCGAAAATTATCCTCGTGACCGACCGTACCGACCTTGACCGCCAAATAACGGGTATTTTTAAGAAGTGCGGCGTTTATGTCGAAAATGCCGCTACCGGCAACCAATTAGTGCAACTGTTGGAAAGCAAGCGCGACGCCGTTATCACTACCATTATCAATAAATTTGAGACGGCGGTTAAACGCATCCGACAACCGCTTGATGACGCCAACTTATTTGTCCTTGTAGACGAAGGACATCGTAGCCAGTATGGCGAGATGAGTATCAAAATGCAGAAAACACTGCCAAACGCCTGTTTTATAGCTATGACAGGTACGCCATTGATGAAAAAGGAAAAAAATACGGCAGCCCGTTTCGGCGGGATGATCCTTCCGGTCTATACGGTCGACCAGGCTATTCGCGACAAAGCAGTTGTGCCGATATTGTATGAGGGACGCATCGTCCCCCAATTTGTTCATGATAACCCGATTGACAAGTTTTTTGAAAAGATATGCGAAACGCTGACCGAATATCAGCAGGTAGATTTGAAGCGGAAATACAGCCGCGCCGACCAACTGAATCAAGCCGACCAGCGTATTTACAGGATTGCCTGGGACATCTCCGAACATTTTCGCGACAACTGGCAAGGCACGGGATTCAAAGCCCAATTGGTTTGTCCTAAAAAAATAGTCGCTGTCAGGTACAAACGTTTTTTTGATGAAATCGGGATCATCACGTCCGAAGTATTAATAACGGCCCCAGACGACCGCGAAGGCGAAGACAGCGCTTTTGGCGATACGCCCCAAATCGTCAAATCGTTCTGGAAAAAGATGATGGACGAACACGGAACTCCGAAAAAATATGAGAATAATCTGATTAACCGCTTCAAAAACAGCGATTCGCCGGAAGTAATTATCGTTGTAGATAAGCTGCTTACCGGTTTCGACGAGCCAAAAAATACAGTCATGTACTTAGACCGCTCTTTGAAAGAACATAAACTGTTTCAGGCGATAGCCCGTGTGAATCGCGTATGTGAGGGAAAGGAATTTGGTTATGTGATTGATTATTACGGCGTACTTAAACCGCTCAATGAAGCCTTGGACGTCTACTCGGAATATGACCCCGCAGATGTAAACAATGCCTTTAACGATATCTCGGAAGAAATAAAGAAATTACCTCAAAAACATTCCGACCTGTGGGATATCTTCAAACATATCGCGAACAAAAGAGACTTGGAAGCATACAGCCAACTGCTTCGCCATGAGGACATTCGCCAGCAGTTTTACGAGCGGCTGTCGGTTTTTTCTTCCTGCCTCAGAATAGCGCTGTCGAGTATTAATTTTCATAAAAATACGGATGAAGCATTAATCACTCGCTACAAGGAAGATTTGACGATGTTCCTTAAACTAAGACAGGCCGTTCAGTCGCGTTATTCCGATAGCATTGACTACAGGAAATACAAAGAGCAGATTCAAAAACTTATCGACACACACATTGAAAGCAGTGATGTAAAGATTCTTACCGGGTTAGTTGATATTTTTGACAAGGAGAGATTTGCCGAAGAGGTCGGGAAAATAACGGGTAAAGCAGCAAAGGCAGATACAATAGCCTCGCGTACATCTAAATATATTACTGAAAATATGGACGCTGACCCCGCTTTTTACAAAAAATTCTCCATCCTGTTGAAAGAAACGATTGCCGCTTATGAGCAGGGACGCATAGACGAAATCGAATACCTGAAAAAAGTATCCGATATGAAAGAGGCGGTACTTTCGCATACCGACAACGATATCCCCGCCGAAATCGCCGACAACCCTACGGCGCGGGCCTACTTTGGGCTATGCCTGAATCAATTAGGAAGTAAAGCATTGAATACGGCCATTGAGATGGATTCAATCATCCGCAAATATGCGTTGGACAATGGGAAACCAATCATCGACTGGCAAAATAAATCCAATCTGATAGGACAGATGAAGATTGAGATGGAAGACTATCTGATTGACGAAGTAAAACGCAAGTATGAAATTGCACTGACATTCGACGATATTGATATGATAATAGACCGCTCGGTAGAAGTCGCAAAATTATGGTTAAGATAAGCCGCAAATTCGTGCCCCCAAAAAAATGAAAGAGATCAAATACGAATTAGTCTTCTCAAATCGTAAAACATTGGGTATTACAGTACACCCCGACTGTCAGGTTACGGTCAAAGCGCCTGTTAGCGCGACGAATGAACAGATAGAAAAAAAAGTTGCCAAACGCGCTTCATGGATTTTGAGACAACAAAATTATTTCAAATCATTCGTCAACAAAATGCCGCTACGTCGTTATTTCAGCGGAGAATCGCATTTGTATCTGGGGAAGCAGTATATTTTGCATGTTGCCGAAGGCAAACCTAACAACATCCGTTTCAAAGGTCGTTCTTTTGAAATAGTTTGTTCGCCAAAAACCAAAGCGGAGCAGTTGATGAAAACGTGGTACAAAGAGCGTGCAAAAATCATTTTCGCCGAGATAGCAGAACCTGTCATCCAACGCTTCAAACGATACAAGGTAGAACCGACAGCGCTTTATTTTCAGGAAATGGGAAGTCGTTGGGGCAGCTGCACGCCAAAAGGCAAAATTATCCTGAACACCGAACTGATAAAAGCCCCAAAACCTTGTATAGAATACGTCATCACGCACGAATTATGCCACTTGATACACCGGAATCACACGAAATTATTCTTTGAATTGCTCACAAGTGAAATGCCGGACTGGGAAAGATGGAAAATTAAGTTAGAGCAATTATTGAGTTGAAATTATAAAAAAATAGGTATTTTTGCACAATTATAATTATAAAACCGAAAAGTTATGGAAACTTTCTTGAACTACTTTATCAATTTGAAGAGATTAAAAATCTTTTTATTAATTTGTATCGCCGTTCTGAGTATCGTCTCTTGCAGCGTACTCATACAACCTGCAGCTACTCCTCCGGTAAAGAGGCCAACAAGACCGACGACGACGCGATACGACAATCAAACCATCGCCCGATTGTCGCGGCAATTCGGATTACGGCTGACACAAACGGATAATCTGGCTTTATACGACGCATGCAGTAGTTGGATAGGAGTGAGATACCGGTATGGCGGAAACACTAGAAATGGCGTCGACTGCTCCGGGTTTGTCGACAACATCTATCGGCAGGTTTACCGAGTCAGATTGGAACGCAACACAGCTAACATGCTTCGACGAAACTGTGTCGCCGTCAATCGAAATAACTTGCGGGAAGGCGACCTTGTCTTTTTCAATACAAGCGGTTCCCGTCAGTCACGCACACCTAACCATGTAGGTATCTATTTAAAGAACGGCAAATTTATCCATGCAAGCGCTTCCGGTGGCGTCATGGTCAGTAATCTATCAGAAGCCTATTTTGTCCGTTCATGGATAAACGGCGGCAGGGTGAAAAGATAATTTTTACGCTGGGAGTGGACGTCCGCGCACCCAGTCTGAATTGCTAAAAAATATTTTCCCTATTTGAATTTGGATAATTTAGATTTTTCAAGTACTTTTGCCCCGTCAATCAATAAATATATTTGCCTATGAGATAAAAATAAAGCGAGATGTATAGGCTCTCATGATAGAGAGGCTTTTTAAAAATAATGTAGCGATTGCTATTTATTCTTGTATACCATTTTCCACAGCACATCTTTTTGGGTTATCCAATCAAGAATAAGTCAGTAAACGTCGCTGAAGCGGCGTGGAATGACTTGTTAGATTGGATAGGCGTGGAAACCTGGTATACTGGCAAGGTTTTTCCACGCTTTTCTTATTCCTTCGCGCGTACATATATATTATATAACCCCAAGAAATAAATGATCATGAGTTCAAAAATCACATTCCACGACCGGAAAATAGATATCCCAATAAGAACGGGTTTCTTAGCCCGCTACTACGACGACATCATGTATATCATCTATGATGGCGTCTACTGCTATCTCCATTGTTCGGATAAGGAATACCGAATTGAGGCAAGCCTTAAATACTTGATGGACTATTTGCCCAAAGAAATATTTTTTGAGTGCAACCGGTCTACGATCATCAATATCCACTACATTAAGGAGTATAACCGGCTTGATGCATTTATCCTGATGGATGATAACCGCTATTTCGGTCTCTCCCGCCGTCGGGTAAAAGCCTTCCATCAGATCAGGATGCTTGCGACAAAACCCCTTCCATAGGATGAAGACCCCTAACCCAACCCCCCGAAAAAAACGTACAAACCATATACCATTCGACCTACCAAAAACGACCGCTCATTTTCTATCCTACCATTCGACCCCTTAAAAACTACCATTCGATTTTTTTCATTTGGATTATATTAATAATTGTTTTACCTTTGTAGCAATTTTAAAGAGGAAAAACATGCTAGAAAAAGACTTGAAAGACATAATGCAGAGGAAGCTGGATGAGATCGCCGGTATCTTATGTGATTCGAAGGATAAGTTTGATAGTCCGGGCGTATTGGCTGGAATTTCCGGTCTTACTCTTTTTATGTATTACTACTCGCGATTTACAGGTGATAGCAAATATGCCGAAGTTGGAGAACAGGCATTAGAGAGAGCTGTTGAGATGATTAATAACGGATACAAATATCATGCATTTTGCTCTGGTATTAGCGGATTGGCATGGACATGCGAGCATCTTGAGCAGAATGGGTTCATAGATCGGGACTTTATTGCTGTTTTTAAAGATATGGAGCCGTTTTTGCTATTCCGTATGGAGAAAGAATTGGAGAAGAAAAATTACGATTTTCTTCAAGGAGGAATAGGAGTAGGTTATTACTTCCTAAGCAAAAGAAACCCTAATAAGAAAAATAATCAGTCTTTGTACTCGGGGTTACAGAAAACGGCAATAGTAGGCGCTAATGATACAATAAAATGGGAGGCAAAAAAATCTGAATCAGGAAAAACTGTTTTTAACATTTCCCTGTGTCATGGGATGTCGAGCATTGTAGTTATTTTGACAAAACTAATGAAGAACTATCCGCATGTTGGTATAATTAAAACGATGTTGTTGAAGGCGGTAAATTACATTTTTCTCCAACAACTCCCTAATCCGTCCGTCTCATTCTTCCCTTCATTATCTTCAGAAAGCGATGAAAAACCTCAACAAAGCCGATTGGGATGGTGTTATGGCGATTTAGGAATAGCCCAAGCAATCCTGCAAGCTTCAAAAGCGCTAAAAAACAAATCGCATGAAAGCGCTGCAATAAAAATTCTCCTACATAATTGCAACCGAAGAGACTTGAATGATAACCGTGTGAAAGATGCATGCCTGTGCCACGGCGCTTCAGGGATTTCACATATTTTCAATCGTTTGTTTGTCAACTCCCAGATAGACAAGTTCAAAGAAACCTCTTTTTATTGGATGGAAAGAACCATCGAAATGGCAAATTTTAGCGATGGTCTTGCCGGATTCAAGTCTTGGAAAGGGGGAAAAGAGGGATGGGAAAAAAATTATTCTGTTTTGGAAGGAATTACAGGTATAGGATTAAGTATCCTTTCATTTTTGAATCCTGAACTCATAAATTGGGATGAATGTTTGTTGTTAAGTTAAAATTTAATTTGAATTATTATGATTGATCAAGTATTAAACCATAAATTACATAAAAAACTGCATGAAATTGCCAACATTTTGTGCAATTCATTACATATATTTAATAATCCGGGCGTATTGGCTGGAGTTTCAGGATTGGCTCTTTTTATGTATTACTACTCGCGTTTTACTGGAGATAGCAAATATGCTGAAGTTGGTGAAAAGGCTTTAGAACGAGCCGTTGATATGATTAATGAAGGATTCACTGATCATAGTTTTTGTTCTGGACTGAGCGGATTCGTATGGACTTGTGAACATCTTGAACGATATAAATTTATTGATAGAGAAAGCATTGCTTTTATTGAAGAATTTGAACCGTATTTAATATCATGTATGGAAAAAGAGTTTAGTAATAAACACTATGATTTTCTTTACGGAGGGGTAGGTATAGGATATTACTTTCTTAGCAAAAGAGAAAAAAATAACGGAGATAATAAAACATTGTATTTATGGTTGAAAGATTCTGCAATCAGATGTGCGGATGGAAGCCTGAAATGGGAATCATTGATACATAATTCAGAAAAAACAATCATAAATATATCTCTTTCGCATGGTATGTCAAGTATTATAGTTATATTAACAAAAATATGTAACCTATATCCTAAGTCTGTTGAAGCAAGAAACATATTGTTTTGTGCTATCCAATATGTATTGCAACAGCAACTTCCTAATCCTGTAAATTCATATTTCCCGACATATTCGTTAGAAAGGGAGAATAATCCTCAGTCAAGTCGATTAAGTTGGTGTTATGGAGACTTGGGAATCTCTCAGGCTATATTTCAGGCAGCAAGATCGCTTGAAAATAAGTCCATAGAAGACGTCGCTATAAATATTTTGTTACATAACTGTAAAAGAACAAAAATGATAGAAAATGGGGTTATGGATGCAGGAATTTGTCATGGAACGTCAGGAATATGTCATATTTTTAATCGCTTGTATGTGATGACAAAAATCGAGTTATTTAAAGAAATGTCTGTTTTTTGGTTAGAAAGATCGATTGCTATGGATCATTTTAGTGATGGGCTTGCCGGATTTAAGTCCTGGCAAGGAGAAAAATACGGTTGGAATAATCAATTATCTATTTTGGATGGAATAATTGGCATAGGATTATGTTTTCTGTCTCAGTTGAATCCAGATTTAATAAATTGGGATGAATGTTTATTATTAAATTGATTTTTATGAAAAGATGTGTCATTTTCTTTATAAGCGCGTTTATAGTAATTGTCGGATGTAAAAAGAACGACAAAAAGGAATACTATGTAAGAACGATTGAGGTCGTATGTGATTACACGTTTAACGATACAACTAAATGGGCGATTACCTGTCGTGTATGGGGACTATTGAAGTATTACCATCCAAATGTAACGTCAGGTAAGTTGGATTGGGACAAGGTGCTGTTAGACCGGTTAGATAATATAAATAAAGCCCAAACACCGGAGCTGTTCAATGATGAATTAATGGGATTGATTCGTGATGCAGGAAAATATAAAGGCACTGTAGACAAAAAATGGAATGATTCTATGAATATGAACGTGAATCTCTGTTGGTTAGATAATTCGTTTATACATGATACAATCAGGAATGAACTCCGGAAAATAGCATCATTGGAGGTGAGGCAACCCTCTTATTATGTAGATTATCAACATATTCCCGGTAAAATTGACAAGGCGTTAGCTTTTGAAAACGAGAAAGACTATCCCTTATCATTTGTAGATAATTATAAGTATAGAATGTTGGCATTGTTCAGATATTGGAACATAATTTATTATTTTTTCCCTTTTAAACATTTAATGGATACTTCTTGGGATATTACATTGGAAGAGTTTATACCTCTATTTTTAAATGCTGATGTATTAATTCAATACAAAGAGGCTGTGTTGAAAATCGCAGCAAAAATAAATGACGGTCATGCTTATACTTCTATTACTCCTAATTCGGTAGATTTTCATTCAAATATTTCCGTGATGATTGATTCGCTTACCGTTGTCAGGACTCCTCCTGAACAGAGCCTTTTGAAAAGAGGAGATGTAATTCTATCCATCAATGGGCAAGATATTATTCATTATAGAGACAGCATGGCGTATATTGTTCCTTCATCCAATAAACTCTGTACAGATGCAAGTATCAATTCACTCATAGACGATCTCATCATGGAAGGGTGTGAGTTAGACGTCATAAGAGACGGAATGAATCTTGCCATTACGGAAAGGAAAAAACAGAGATTGCCACAAAAAGAAACGAGGTCGTTTAATATGATTACGCCTGAAATCGGCTATGTTAAGATGGATTTAATAAAAACCACGGCTGATGTAGATAGGTTGTTTGATACCATCGAAAATGTCCCTGCGATTATATTCGATTTAAGAAACTACCCAAGCAATGCTGTAGTATGGTTGTTTTGTCATTTGACAGACAACGCGCAATTCTATGGCGGAACCATGTACAACCAGGATTTATCGCGTTGCGGCTCCTATTATATAGAAGAACTTATTCTCCCTTGTATGAATAATGAAAAGTCAAATTGTGACAAAAAATACAGGGGAAAGATGGTTGTCTTAATATATGTAAAAACGTTTAGTTTCCCTGAACACTTGGCAACGCTATTTAGGGACAGCGGAGCAACCTTGATTGGTACGCCAACTGCCGGAGCGCAAGGAAATATTGCAGATTTTATAATGCCGGGAAAAATTACTGCTATCTTTTCTTCTGTGGGATGGTTTTTTCCAAATGTTGGAGAGATTCAACGAAAAGGCGTTATTCCGGACATTGAAGTATATCCAACCATGGAAAGTATCATGCAGGGGAAAGACGAGATATTGGAAGCAGCAATAAGATTTATTAACTTTTAAAATGAATGCCTATGTAGAAGATTTGTGCAATTTTCCGACGCTTCTCGTAAGCAGATGTCGGGAGCGTTGTAATACAACGTATCAAGAGAATTGTAAAAAATATTATTATTTATTCCATTTAAAACGATAAAATTATGGAACCAAAAAAAATTAAAAAATTAATAATCAATCAGGAAGTAATTTCTAACCT
>JGI24702J35022_10001703_pt1 | contig 13632 bp, 8 predicted proteins | sample TergutTh196P4_FD_35022 | JGI IMG/M metagenome (IMG submission 35022)
TCCAGAAAAGATATTCGCGCATCGTTTGAAATAAGGTTCAGGATTTTATAATCCAGTTCGTCTAATACGTACTCTTCCATGTTTATATTATAATTTTTTGATTAAACAGACGCATTCCATAAAAATTTGCTGCAAAATTAGTCATATTTTTTGAAAATTTCAACTTGAATAAAATTTCCGGCAAATTCGATAAAGAATAATTCGCTGCAAATTTCGACCCTGAAATACTTTTGCGAAAATTTTATATATCTTAATATGCGTCTTATAACAATAAAATAATTTAGAAATGAAAATAAGAATAGCCGTTGCAGGATACGGAAATATTGGCAAACATGCTGTTGAAGCGGTTGGCGAAGCGCCCGACATGGAATTGGCGGGCGTGGTACGCCGTAAAAATTCGGCAGGTGAAAAGTTGGTCGGCATACCCGTTGCGGGCGATGTGAAGGAACTGGGTAAAGTAGATGTAGCGCTGCTTTGCGTGCCTACCCGCAATATTCACGAAACAGCGGAACACTATCTATCGCTGGGCATCCATACGGTTGACAGTTTCGATATTCATGGCGACGCCCTGTGGNACCTCCGCAGGCAGTTGGATATNNCCGCGAAAAAGAACGGTGCGGTAGCCATTCTCTCGGCAGGCTGGGACCCCGGCAGCAACTCGGTNATACGCACCCTGCTGGAAGCCATGGCGCCAAAGGGAATTACATATACTAACTTCGGACCAGGCATGAGCATGGGGCATACGGTAGCCGCAAAATCAATAAAAGGCGTGCGCAATGCCCTTTCCATGACCGTTCCGACAGGCGAAGGCGCTCATCGCCGGATAGTATATGTAGAACTGGAAACCGGCGCCGATTTTGCAAATGTTGAACAGGCTATCCAAACCGATGCGTATTTTGCAAAAGACCATACCGTAGTAACACAAGTCGATAATGTGGATAGCCTGCTTGATATGGGACACGGGGTACANNTGATACGCAAGGGAGTTTCGGGTGTAACTCATAATCAGTTGTTTGAGTTTAATATGAAAATCAATAATCCCGCACTTACNGCGCAAGTGATGACTGCTTGTGGTCGCGCCGCCATGCGCCAACAGCCGGGAGCATACACTATGCCCGAAATTCCGGCAATGGATTTATTACAGGGCAGCCGGGAGGATTTGATTAAAAAATTGGTGTAAATGAACAAGAAAAAAGCATTTCTAAGAAACAACAATGAACGAATGTATTTTGATATTGGATTTTGGCGGACAATACAAAGAATTGATCTCGCGTACAACGCGCAGTTTGAATGTTTATTCGGAAATAAAATCGAATAAAATACCGGCAACGGAAGTCAAAGAACTCAACCCGAAAGGAATAATTCTGACAGGTGGCCCCAACAGCGTTTACTTGGAAAACTCGCCCAAATGCGACCCTGCCATTTTTGAACTCGGTATTCCGGTTTTGGGTATTTGCTACGGTATGCAACTGATGTGCCATACACTTGGCGGGCGTGTAGAGCCGTGTGACGTAGGCGAATATGGACGAACAGAAACAAATATCATCGGTAATTCAGCTTTGATGCACGACATAAAATCGAACCCGAAAATGCTGATGAGCCATACCGACCAAGTATGCGAATTGCCACAAGGATTTCAGCGAATTGCTTCAACCCAAAACTGCCTGAATGCCGCTTGCGAAGACAGCAATCGCAAACTTTACGGCGTGCAGTTTCATCCCGAAGTGGAACACAGTGATTGCGGACGAGAAATTATGCGCAATTTTCTGTTCATTATTTGCGGCGCTTCGGGCAATTATCATTTGGAAGATTATATCGAAAAAAGCATCAACACCATTCGCCAAAAAGTAGGCACAAAGCGCGTGTTGCTCGGACTTTCGGGCGGTGTGGATTCTTCGGTTTGTGCTGCCCTTCTCTCAAAGGCTATCGGCGAACAACTGACTTGTATATTCGTTGACCACGGATTGATGCGATTGGACGAAGGAGATTCCATCGAAAATATTTTCTCAAAAAAGAAACTCAATTTTATACGTGTAAATGCAGCCGAACGCTTTTTGCGAAAATTAAAAGGCATAAAAAAACCTGAACAAAAACGCAAAATTATCGGCGAGGAATTTGTACGGGTGTTTGAAGAAGAATCGCGCAAACTCGGCGACATTGAGTTTTTGGCACAAGGCACCATCTATCCCGACATTATAGAATCGGGCGGCGAGTTGGGCGATACAATCAAAAGTCATCACAATGTCGGAGGACTTCCCGATAATCTCGCATTCGAGGGCGTTGTAGAACCGCTTTCGGGCTTGTTCAAAGACGAAGTGCGGATTATCGGAAAAATGCTTGGATTGCCCAACGCGCTTGTCAACCGTCAACCTTTCCCCGGTCCCGGATTGGCAATCAGAATTACAGGCGAAGTAACACAGAAAAAACTTGACTTACTACGCAAAGCCAATCATATTGTCTGCCGGGAAATAGAAAATTTACGCAAAAAACCGCAACAGTATTTTGCTGTTCTGACCGATACCCGCTCGGTTGGCGTGAAAGGCGACTACCGTACCTGCGATTATGTAGTTGCCGTGCGAGCAGTCGAAACAAGCGACTTTATGACCTGCGAATATACACCCTTGCCGCACAAAATCCTGCAACGGATTTCTTCAAGAATTACCGGCGAGATAAAACAGGTAAGCCGCGTGGTTTACGATATAACGGGCAAACCGCCTGCAACTGTTGAATGGGAATAAAAAATTGAAATATGAGAACGTGTAAATATATTTTCGTAACCGGCGGCGTTGTATCGGGGCTTGGCAAGGGCATTACCGCCGCAAGCCTCGGTCGCCTGCTCAAACAGCGTGGTTTGAAAGTGGCAGCGCAGAAGTTAGACCCCTACATGAACGTTGACCCGGGAACGCTTAGCCCCTACCAGCACGGCGAAGTCTTCGTTACCGACGACGGCGCCGAAACAGACCTCGATTTAGGTCACTACGAGCGTTTTATTGACGAAAATCTGACAAAATTCTCAAACCTCACTTCGGGAAAAGTCCATTACAACGTGTTGAACCGCGAGCGTTCAGGCGGCTATCTTGGTCAAACAGTGCAGGTAATACCCCATATCACCAATTACATCAAGGAGTTTGTCTATGCCGGAGCCGAATTGACAAAGGCGGATGTGATGATTACCGAAATCGGCGGCACAACCGGAGATATTGAAAGTCAGTCTTTTTTGGAGGCTATCCGCCAAATAGCCCTCGAAACGGGAAGCGAAAATTGCCTTTTTATACACGTTGTCCTTATTCCTTACCTCAAAGCATCGGGCGAGCACAAGTCGAAACCCGCACAACATTCCGTTAAGGAACTTCGTATGCTCGGCATATCGCCCGATATTATCATTACCCGTTCCGATGAACCGATTACCGAACAAAGCGTAAAGGATAAAATATCGCTCTTCTGCAACGTCAAACCTGATTGCGTGATTGAAAACCTGACACTTTCTTCACTCTACGAAGTGCCGTTGATGTTGCACGAAAACGGTCTCGACAAAGTCGTCTGTCGTGAGTTGTCATTAAATCTTCCCGAACCCGATATGTCGAAGTGGAAATCAATGGTTGAGCACATTGGTGAGCGGGATAATCAAACAACCATCGCTATTGTCGGAAAATATGTCAAACTACACGACGCCTATCTTTCCATTATCGAAAGCCTTAACCACACCGAATTTGAACAAAGCGCCAAAACAGATATTCTTTGGATAGACAGCGAAGATATTACGGCCGAAAATGTCGCATCTCTGTTTACAGACGTAAAAGGCGTAATTATTCCGGGCGGTTTTGGCAATCGTGGCATTGAGGGCAAAATTGCCGCTTGCCGGTATGTCCGCGAGCACAACATTCCTTTTCTCGGAATATGTCTCGGCATGCAAATCGCAGTGATAGAATTTGCCCGTAACGTCTGTGGTCTTGACGGGGCTAACTCATCGGAGTTTGACGAAAAAGCGCCGCACCGTGTGATTGACTTGATGGACGAACAACGCGAAATAGTCGAGAAAGGCGGTACAATGCGGCTCGGAGCCTATCCTTGTCGTATTAAAAGCGGCACATTGTTAGAAAAAATCTACGGAACAAAGGAAATATCGGAACGCCATCGCCACCGCTACGAGTTCAATAATACATACAATGAGTTGATGACAAGCAAAGGAATGTTGATAAGCGGCACATCACCTGATGGTAAATTAGTTGAAACCATTGAATTACCGCAAAACGATTTTTTTGTTGCCGTACAGTTCCACCCCGAATTTTTAAGCCGTCCCGATAAACCTCACCCGCTTTTTTCGGCTTTGGTGAAAGCGGCTAATCAGAAAAATTTATCAGTTTGTGGGTAATTTGAAAGTTTTATATATTTTTGCAACTGATAAAAAATATAAATGGCTTGAAGTCCATTTGGCTATGTTGGAAAAATAATAAAAAAATTATGGCGCTTATCAACTCCCAATTTCTGAAAGTCATCAACGATGTAATTCAGAGCAAAATAGACAAAAAAGTTAATCGATTTCAGGTTATTAATCCTAATGTAAAACTGATTAAACTCAACAGTGGCGATGTGATTCGTCCGCTTGCGCCTTGCGTAATGCAGGCGATGACAAATGCCATTGTCGAAATGGGCGATGAAAAAACCTTCAAAGGCCGTACGCCAACAGAGGGTTATCCGTTTCTGATTGATGCGATTGTTCGTTTCAATTACAAAAGATACAAGGTGAAAATCGACCCCGAAGAGGTTTTTATCAACAACGGCACGAAAGAGAACCTGGCCGGATTGGGCGACATACTTTGCAAAGACAACAGAATTGCGGTAATAGACCCCGTTTCGCAAGATTATGTCGAGTCGAATGTCGTTGGAAATCGGGCGGGCGAACTGAACGAAAACAATCAGTGGAGCCACATTATTTACTTGGATTGCAAGAAGAAAAACGATTTTATGCCCGAATTTCCAAAACTTCGCCCCGATGTGATTTATTTGAGTTTTCCCAACAATCCCACAGGTTGTGTTATGACCCGCGAAGTACTCGAAAAATGGGTAAAATACGCCATTCACAACGACGTGTTGATACTTTTTGACGCCACTTACAAATCGTTTGTAAGCGACCCGGCTATTCCGCAAACGATTTATGAAATAAAAGGAGCAAAAAAAGTCGCCATCGAATTTCGCAGTTTCTCCAAAAATGCAGGTTTCACAGGCTTACATTGCGGATATACCATTATTCCCAAAGATATTTCGGGTTATTCGCTCAGAATTGATAAAAGTGTGGATTTGAACACTTTGTGGCGAAAACGGCAAGCGATAAAAAACAACGCGCCTTCGTACATTATTCAGCGGGGGGCAGAGGTATTGTTCAGCGCCGAAGGCTTGGATTGGGTGAAAGAAAACATCAACTATTATATGACAAATGCACAGATACTTAGGAACTCGCTTACCGATGCGCGGTTGAAATTTTGGGGAGGTATAAATTCTCCATACATTTGGGTAGAATCGCCTTATGGCTCTTCGTGGAAACTCTTCGACAGGTTGCTCGAAGAGTGTCATATTCTATCCTCGCCCGGCGAACGATTCGGCGCGAACGGTAAAGGTTTCGTGCGTATAAGTTCTTTCGCCAATGATTCCAAAGTGATAATGGCAGGAATGCGTATTGCGGAGATGCGGGTATAAAAAAACAACACAAATTAAAATTTCAATAAATAAAACAAAATTAATACAAATTCTCAACAAAAACAAGCTATCAAATATAAAGTTTCTATTTTCATATTTTTTTGAAAAGTTGGCTCGAAAAAATGCAAGTACAATACCTGAAAAACAACCGAATTTTGCAGCATAAAATTCAAAAAAAGCATCAATATGAAACTTTACATTCCTCGCGATTATCATCCGCAATTAGTGTCTGAAACGATGGAACAAGCGATTAAGATGTTGAAAGACAGTTTTCAGGAAGAACTTTCCGCTAAACTGCAACTTCGCAGAGTAACAGCGCCTTTATTTGTGCTTTCCGGCACAGGCATAAACGATGATTTGAACGGAACGGAAAAAGCCGTAAGTTTCGCAATAGCAGATATGGGCGGTGCAAAAGCCGAAGTCGTTCACTCGCTTGCCAAATGGAAACGAATGAAACTCGGCACGTACAACATTCCCGTCGGCTACGGAATTTACACCGATATGAACGCCATTCGCGCCGACGAAGAGCTGTCGAACATTCATTCGCTCTATGTTGACCAATGGGATTGGGAATGCACCGTTTCTGCCGAGCAGCGCAACCTCGATTTTTTGAAATCTATCGTAGCAAAAATATATGAGGCGTTGCAGACAACCGAACAAAAAGTCTATTCGCTTTATCCGCACATCACACCCGTTTTGCCCAAAGAAATCACTTTTATTCAAAGCGAAGATTTGTTGAAAGAGTACCCGGCGCTTTCGGCAAAAGAGCGCGAGCGTGAAGCGGCGAAAAAATACGGTGCGATATTCATTATCGGTATCGGCAACAAACTATCCAACGGCGAAAAACACGATGGTCGCGCACCCGATTACGACGATTGGACAACCGAAAGTGAAAACAGTTACAAAGGCTTGAACGGCGACATTATCCTTTGGAACGAGGTTTTAGACAACGCTTTTGAAATTTCCTCAATGGGTATTCGTGTAGATAAAACCTCCCTTTTGAAACAATTAAGCCTCGAAGGCTGTCCCGAACGCAAGGAATTTGCTTTCCACAAATCCTTGCTGGAAGATAAAATACCGCTCTCAGTCGGCGGTGGTATCGGACAATCGCGCCTCTGTATGTTCTTCCTCCGTTGCGCCCACATTGGCGAAGTACAATCCTCGCTTTGGTCGGAAGAAATGATTGAAAAATGCAAAAAAAACAACATTATCTTAAAATAAAAATTCGTAATAGAATATGAACACATTAAGATTTGACCTTTTAAAAGAGGCTTTGGGACGCAAAGCTGTTCCGGTAAACAGTGAAAACCGCCCTGCAAAAGATTTTGCAAAATATGTTTTTACCCGTGAAAAAATGCAGGAATATCTCTCAACATATACTTATAAAACACTGACCAACAGTACTGACAAGGGTTTGCCCCTCAACAAGGAAGTAGCGAATGGCGTGGCAACCGCAATGAAACGCTGGGCAATAGATATGGGCGCAACCCACTACACGCACTGGTTTCAACCACTGACGGGCGGAACTGCCGAAAAACACGATGCTTTTATCGAAACAAACGCCAATGGCGGCATTATCGAAGATTTTTCGGGAAAATTGCTCGTACAGCAAGAACCTGACGCATCGTCGTTTCCAAGCGGGGGACTTCGCAACACATTCGAGGCGCGAGGATATTCGGCCTGGGACCCTTCTTCGCCCTGTTTCATTATGGGCGATACGCTCTGTATTCCAACTGTTTTTATCTCTTACACGGGCGAGGCGCTGGATTATAAAACGCCGCTTCTGCGTTCCATAAATGCACTGAACAAATCGGCAACGGCAGTTTGCAATTATTTTGATGAAAATGTTACGAAAGTCATTTCCTACCTCGGCTGGGAACAGGAATATTTCCTGGTTGATGACGCGCTGTATAACGCCCGCCCCGACCTGGTTATGACCGGACGCACGTTGATGGGACACGAAAGCGCAAGAAATCAGCAACTCGAAGACCATTATTTCGGTTCAATCCCTACGCGTGTTTTGGCATTTATAACCGACCTCGAAAACGAAGCGTTGAAGCTTGGCATCCCTGTCAAAACGCGCCACAACGAAGTGGCTCCCAATCAGTTTGAACTTGCGCCGATTTACGAAGAAATCAACCTTGCCAACGACCATAATCTACTGTTGATGTCGCTCATGAAAAAGGTTGCCCGCCGTCATAATTTCCGCGTTTTGTTGCACGAAAAACCTTTCAAAGGCGTGAACGGCTCCGGCAAACACAACAATTGGAGTATGGGAACCGACACGGGTATAAATCTATTTTCGCCGGGTAAAAATGATGTCGAGAACCTGCAATTTATCACCTTCCTTGTCAATACGATGATGGCGGTTTACAAACACAACGGATTGCTGAAAGCCTCAGTCAGTTCGGCAAACAATGCACACCGATTGGGAGCAAACGAGGCGCCGCCTGCTATTGTTTCTATCTTTTTGGGCAAACAAATCAGCGAAGCATTCGACAAATTGGAACAGGTAAATACCGATGATGTGATTCATTTCGACGAAAAAACAGCCATTCGTATTGGCGTGGCGCACCTACCCGAAGTCCTATTGGACAACACCGACCGCAACCGTACTTCGCCATTCGCCTTTACCGGCAACCGTTTTGAGTTCCGCGCAGTTGGCTCGTCGGCAAACTGCGCCGAATCGATGCTCACGCTCAACACTGCCGTTGCCGCCCAATTAGTGCAGTTCAAAACGGAAGTTGATACGCTTATCAACAAAGGAATACCGAAGGACAGGGCAATCATTACCGTTGTCAAGCGTATGATTGCCGAATGTAAACCCATCCGCTTCGAGGGCAACGGCTACAGCGACGAATGGAAAGCCGAGGCAAAAAAACGAGGTTTGGATTGCGAAACAAGCGTACCGCTGATTTTCGACAATTTCCTGAAACCCGAAAACTTAGCCATATTCGAGCATTGCGGAGTTTTGAGCCACGATGAAGTAGAATCTCGTTGCAAAGTGAAATGGGAAATGTACACCAAGAAAATTCAGATTGAATCGCGCGTTTTGGGCGATTTGGCAATGAATCACATTGTTCCGGTAGCATCGGGTTATCAATCGATACTTTTAGATAATGTGTTCAAAATCAACGCTCTTTTTCCGAAAGAAGAAACAGAAACGATGTCGCTTCAAGACAAACGCATTATCAGAGAGATAAGTGTGCATATTGATTTTATCACCGAAAAAACCACAGGGATGATTGAAGCGCGTAAAAAAGCCAATGTCATCGCCTCGGAGCGCGAAAAAGCAATTGCCTACCACGATACAATTGTACCGCTCATGGAAAATATCCGCAGCCATATAGACCAATTAGAACTGATTTTGGACGATAGAATGTGGACGTTGCCGAAATATCGAGAGTTGTTGTTTGTGAGGTAGGTATATTTCGCCAAAATCAATAGATTTTCTTTATTTTGGCTAAATAGATACAAAATCTACATAAAACTGCCATTTTTACTATAAAATTTACTTTACGGTCTGCTGCTTCAAAGTTTGCATAAAAAAAACACACCGTCATTTTTTTCGGATGTACGACCTTTGCGGCAAAAAATAATTCATCTGTAAAAATGAACAACACGGCTATTTTGCTGATATACTGTCCCGACAAGCCGGGTATTCTGGCGAGCGTTACCGAGTTTATCAACACCAACAAAGGAAATATCCTTTATTTAGACCAGTGGGTAAACAACGAGGAGAATATCTTTTTCATGCGTATTGAGTGGGATTTAACTAAGTTTTTAATTCCCCGCGAAAAGATTAACGAATACTTTGGAACCCTGTTTGCGGCACGTTTTGAGATGCAATACAGGCTCTATTTCAGGGATGTAAAACCTCGAATGGCAATTTTTGTATCAAAAATGCCGCATTGCCTGTACGATATGCTGGCGCGTTATGCTGCGGGCGAGTGGAACGTGGAAATACCGCTTATTATTAGCAACCATCCCGACTTAAAGGAGGTTGCCGGACGATTCGGGATAGAATTTCGCTGTTTCCCTGTTACGAAAGAGAATAAAGCGGAGCAGGAAGCCGCAGCGTTGGCTTTGTTGAAGAAATACAACATGGATTTTGTGGTACTGGCACGTTATATGCAAGTGTTGTCCGATGTTTTCATACAGCATTATCCCCATGCGATTATCAATATTCACCATTCGTTTTTACCTGCGTTTATGGGCGCTAAACCCTATCACGCGGCATATTCACGGGGGGTGAAAATCGTAGGGGCTACGAGCCACTATGTTACTGCCGAACTGGATGCAGGTCCGATTATCGAACAGGACGTAGTGCATATCACACACAAAGATACGGTTGAGCGTCTGTTGCGAAAAGGGCAGGATTTGGAAAAAATCGTATTGTCGCGTGCCGTTACGAAACATATCGAACATAAGATATTGGCGTACAATAACCGTACAGTGGTGTTCGACTAAATTAATAGCAGATTATGAATCAAACAGAATGAAAGCATTAGTCAAAACAAACTTCAATTTCCCCGGACAGAAACAACTTTATACGGGAAAAGTGCGCGATGTGTACGACATTGACGGTCGCTGCCTTGTAATGGTAGTCAGCGACCGCATATCGGCGTTCGATGTTGTATTGCCGCGAGGTATTCCTTACAAGGGGCAGGTATTAAATCAGATTGCATCAAAGTTTCTGGACGCCACCGCCGACATCGTTCCCAACTGGAAAATAGCTTCGCCCGACCCGATGGTTACTGTCGGCGTGCGTTGTGAACCGTTGAAGGTAGAAATGGTTATACGTGGCTATCTTACGGGGCATGTGTGGCGCGAATACCAAGCCGGGAAGCGCAATATATGCGGCGTTCTCCTCCCCGACGGCATGATAGAAAACCAAAGATTTGCCGCTCCAATCATAACCCCGACAACCAAAGCGTCATCGGGACACGATTTGGATATTTCATGCACGGAAATCATTGCACAGGAATTGGTGTCGGAGGAAGATTACGCGCAATTGGAAAAATATACCCGCGAGTTGTTTGCGCGAGGCACGCAGATGGCAGCCGAAAAGGGACTGATACTGGCGGATACCAAATACGAATTTGGAAAACGAGACGGAAAGATTTTCCTGATAGACGAAATTCATACCCCCGACTCTTCGCGCTACTTTTACGCTGACAGTTACGAAAATTTGGCTAACGGCGTGCCGCAAAAGCAACTCTCAAAGGAGTTTGTTCGCCGCTGGCTTATTGAAAACGGATTTTGGGGAAATGCAGGTCAGGCAGTTCCCGAAATGACCGATGAATACGTCGGGCAGGTGTCCGACCGCTACATTGAACTGTACGAATGCATCACGGGAGAAGAGTTTCAAAAAGCCGATACTGACGACCTTGCTTTGAGGATAGAGAAGAATGTGACAGTCTGTTTGCAGTCGCTAAAAATTTTATCATGATATATTTTTTCCGTAATAAAAACGAAAACATCTTTGCCGTTCAGGCAGCTGAGAAATTATTGCCTGACGATATTTCCAAACTCGTTTGGCTATTTGGTGATGCAACCCTCGTGGAAGCCGATGAAATATCCGGCAGGTATATAGGTNCGCGCCGNGAAATGGTAACACCGTGGAGCAGCAATGCCGTGGAAATAACGGCAAACATGAANATNCGCGGTATCATTCGTATTGAACAGTTTACATCAGCCGCATCGTCCTCGCATCCGGAGGAATTTGACATGCCGTCGTACNGCTACGACCCCATTTTGCAGACGCTCTACAAAAACCTTACAACCGACCTCTTCTCTATCAACCGCCAACGCGAACCAATACAATACATAAACGACATTGTCGGCTACAATCGTCAGGAAGGTCTTGCGTTGAACGCCGCCGAAATAGCCTACCTCGAATGTTTACGTAAAAAACTGCGACGCCCGCTTACCGATAGCGAAATATTCGGTTTTTCACAAGTCAACTCCGAGCATTGCCGACATAAAATCTTCAACGGGCAATTCATCATAGATGGCGTGACAAAGCCCTTGTCGCTCTTTCAGATGATTAAGCGCACTTCGACAGCAAATCCCGGTCGCATCGTTTCGGCTTACAAGGATAATTGCGCTTTTATCGAAGGAACGCAGGTGGAACGATTTGCGCCCGCACACTCCGGCATTTTCGGCGCTCTTCCCGAAGAAGTGGTCATCTCGTTGAAAGCCGAAACACATAACTTTCCCACTACCGTAGAGCCGTTCAACGGCGGGGCGACAGGCAGCGGCGGCGAAATACGCGACCGCGTGGCAGGCGGACGGGGTGCAATGCCGCTGGCAGGTACGGCAGTGTATATGACTTCGTATCCATTTTTCAATCCTCAATCAAAACCTCGCAAGTGGCTTTACCACTCGCCGCAGGACATTCTCATCAAGGCGTCGAACGGGACAAGCGACTTCGGCAACAAGTTCGGACAGCCGCTCATCTGCGGAAGCCTCCTCACCTTCGAGCATACCGAAAAAACGAAAAAGTACGGTTTCGACAAGGTGATTATGCTTGCGGGAGGCGTAGGTTATGGACGTAAGAGCGACTGCGTGAAAAGCGCCCCCGAACCGGGCGACAAAATCGTCTTGCTCGGCGGCGACAACTACCGTATTGGCATGGGCGGAGGCGCTGTATCGTCGATGGCAACGGGAGAATATGCCAATGCCATTGAGATGAACGCCGTACAGCGAGCCAACCCTGAAATGCAAAGACGGGTTGTAAACACCATTCGCGCTCTTGCAGAAAGACCGCGCAACCCCATTGTATCTATCCACGACCACGGCGCGGGCGGGCACTTCAACTGCCTGTCGGAATTGGTGGAAGAAGCAGGCGGAAGAATTGATTTGAGTTGTCTGCCCATTGGCGATCCCACACTCTCGGACAGGGAAATCGCAGGCAATGAGTCGCAGGAACGTATGGGATTGGTCTTGAAAGAAAAGGATGTGGAAACACTTCGTCTTATCGCACAACGCGAACGCGCCCCTATGTACGTCATCGGCGATGTGACAGGAGACCGTCGTTTTACGTTTGAAAATCCCCATACAGGCGAAAAACCGATTGATATGATGCTCGAAGACATGTTCGGCAATACGCCCAAAACGGTAATAAAAGACACTACCGTATCTGTGGAATTTGAACCCATAGCATACCATAAAGATAAATTGTACGAATACCTCGAAAACCTCCTGCAACTGGAAGCGGTGGCTTGCAAAGACTGGCTAACCAACAAGGTTGACCGCTCGGTAACCGGCATGGTTGCCATGCAGCAAACCGCCGGCGAGATACAACTTCCGCTGAACAACCTTGGCGTGGTTGCGCTCGACTTTCACGGAAAGTCGGGCGTGGCTATGTCTATCGGACATGCGCCGGGCGCGGCATTGCTTGATGCCGCCGCCGGCTCACGACTTGCCATCGCCGAAGCATTGACCAATATCGTCTGGGCGCATCTCGACGGCGGGCTTAAAGCCGTTTCGTTAAGCGCAAATTGGCAATGGGCATGTAATAATCCCGGAGAAGACGCACGTCTGTACAGCGCAGTAGAAGCGGCAAGCGAATTCGCCATCGACCTCGGTATCAATATTCCCACAGGGAAAGACTCGCTTTCGATGACCCAAAAATATCCCGACGGTGATGTAGTATTTTCGCCCGGAACTGTCATCATTTCCGCCGTAGCGCCAACAACCGACGTTCGCAAGGCTGTTTGCCCCGTGATAGATAACGACGCTGCAACTCAACTCATATATGTTGGCTTGTCGTGTATGCCGTTTGCTTTGGGCGGAAGCAGTTTTGCGCAAATATTGGGCAAAATAGGCGATGCCGTTCCCGACATTACCGATACGGCCTATTTCGCGAAAGCGTTTGAAACAGTACAAAACCTCATCGACAAGAAAATGATTGTGGCGGGACACGACGTATCA
>JGI24702J35022_10001704_pt1 | contig 13629 bp, 10 predicted proteins | sample TergutTh196P4_FD_35022 | JGI IMG/M metagenome (IMG submission 35022)
TGGCGGAAAGTTCCTTTAGCTTTGAGCCGGAACTCAGGCAATTGGACGACAGTTTTTCAATCCTTAACCTTTACAATGGGCCCACAGGGACTTTCAAGGATTTTGGGGCCGCCTTTCATGCAGCGGTTCTGGAGGAGCTTTTAAAAAACAACGATGGTGCCATCATTCTTTCGGCAGCCAGGGGGGACAGCGGCGCATGCCTGGGCCAGGCTTTTTACGGACGCAAGGGGCTGGTTGCGGTGATGCTCTTCCCGTCCGGACCAATCAGGGGCCTTGATCCCGCCCTTTTTGTCCCCAACGGAGGGAACTTAATCCCCATTCAAGTCAGAGGAACCCTTGACGATTCCCAACACCTTGTCAGGGAGGCCATCAATGACAGGCCTTTCGCCGAGAGATACCGCTTGACAAGCGCTAACGCCATTAACCCGGGCAGGCTTCTGCCGCAGGCCTTCTATTACCTCTATGCGTTTGCAAAAATCAAAAAACGCCTTTCGGGGGATCTTTACTTCAGCGTCCCTTCAGGGAATTTCGGGAACCTGATTTCCGGGCTTTACGCCTGGAAATTCGGGCTCCCGGTGAATGGTTTTATTGCCGCCATGAACGCCAATAATCCTTTTGGCGATTTTATCCGCGGCAGGGATTTTAGGCCCCAGCCGGTAATTGCAACCAATTCGCCGGCCATGGATGTCAGCGTTCCTTCAAATTACGCCAGGTTCAGCTCTTTTTACGATGAGGCCCCGGCAATTATGCGCAATATTGTTTTCCCGGCTTCTATTGGTGACAGGGAGACGGTAAAAGCGATGGAACAGGCGTGGAAGCAATACGGAGTGCTGCTTGATCCCCACGGTGCCGTGGCCTTTGCCGCAGCTAAAGAATTTGTGGAATCGGACAAAGCTTCTGACACCCATATTGTTGTCCTTGCAACGGGCCATCCTGCGAGGGAAGCGGCCCTTGTTGAGCACGCAACAGGGCAAAAAGTACCCCTGCCTGATAAATTTAAATTATTTCAAATGGAGACTGAACCAATCGCGGTAATTGATCCCCATCTGGAAACCCTGGAGGGGCTCCTTGCCAGTTGCCTTTAGCAGGATAGCGTAATAAAAAAATCGAGGTAAAAATGGATAATGAAGACCTGGCCCAAAAGGCGACTGAAAAACTAATGGAAGCGGGCCACTTTATTGAAGATGCCGTTACAGAAGGGGGCTTCGTTGGCTTTGCGGAAAAATTCGGCATTGTCGCGACCATTATTGCCGGACAGGCTCTGCTCATCTGGCTTGTCTGGTTCCTCTTTAAGAAGTTAGGCGCAAGGGTAAAAGCGGGCCTGGACAAGAAGCTAAAGCCTTTGACCATCAAAAAAGTAAAGATCCTTACAATCAGTCAGATCGAAGAAGTCATCCTCTTTTTTTTCAGGCTGCTAAAATACCTCATAACAATCTTCCAGTTGTTCATAACCATACCGATTGTTTTCAGTTTGTTCCCTGCAACGGAAGAACTTGCTTCCACAATATTAAGTTATTTCCTCAATCCGCTTAAAAACATAATGCTTGGCATCGTCAAGTATATCCCCAACCTCATCACCATTGTGATAATTCTGGTGATAGCAAAGTATGCCCTTCGCGCCCTTAGGTTCTTTGCTAAACAGATAGACAAGGGGAAGCTGGTGCTTCCGGGATTTTACCACGACTGGGCCTGGCCAACTTTCAATATCCTGCGCATTCTGCTTTACGCTTTTACAGTGGCAATCGTGTACCCTTACCTGCCGGGTTCGGAATCCCGTGTTTTCCAGGGCGTGTCGGTTTTTGTGGGCATTGTCTTTTCGCTGGGCTCCAGCTCTGCAATCGGCAACCTTGTCGCAGGGCTTGTAATTACCTATATGAGGCCCTTTAAAATCGGTGACCGCATAAAGGTAAAGGACATAACAGGTTATGTGCAGGAAAAGTCCCCTTTTGTGGTGCGCCTGAGGAATTCAAAAAACGAAAGCATCACATTCCCGAATATCACCATACTTAACTCTGACATAATCAATTACAATACCACCGGGGAAGAAGACGGCCTCATCCTCTTCGTGAAGGTGACCATGGGCTATGAAGTCCCCTGGCGTGATGTTTACGACATCCTTCTTCAGGCGGCGGTCAAGACGCCCCACACTCAGGAGCACCCAAAGCCTTTTGTGCTGCAGACTTCCTTTGACGACTTCTGCGCTTGTTACGAGGTCAATGTTTATACAAAAGAAATAGATAAGGTGACGCTTATCTATTCCCTTCTCCATCAGAATATCCAGGATGGATTTAAAAATGCGGGAATCAGCCTGTATATCCCCCATCAGTTTGCAGGATCGGTGAATATGGCAAAGGCGCAGCCTTGAAATCCATCCGCCCATAAGCTATGCTGAAGCAATGAAAGTGTGGCTTAAGCTTCTTGTCGGAGCAATTTTTGGGTTATTGATTGGATTTTTTTTGCCATTTGACAACCAGATCATTAAAGGCGTTGCCTGGTTTTGCGATCTGGCTATCCTTATCGGACGTTATTGCCTTGCGCCGATCCTTGTTTTTTCGCTTACCATCGCCGTTTACGAGTTAAGGCAGGATGGTCAATTCTGGGGCCTCTTGCTAAAAACCTTCCTGGTTATTGTGTTAAGCTCCGCTTTTGTTATCGGTGCCGGCATCCTTGTTACCCTGGTTTTTCCGCCTGACCGTATCCCAATCCTCATTGAAGAACAGGCGGAGGCGATCACGCTTGATACTGCCGGTAATGTTTTAAAATTGTTTCCTTCCAATATGTTCGCGGCGGTGTTCAGCGACGGGGTGTTCCTCCTTCCGGCCTGCATTTTTGCTTTTTTCCTTGGCATGGGGCTGTCATACGACCGGAACTATACCAAGCCTGTTATATCCATGGTGGATTCACTTTCCAGGATTTTCTACCACATTGCCGCTTTCTTTTCGGAGATCTTAGGCATTGTCATGATTGTACTTAGCGCCTATTGGGCAATTCAGTTTGCCAGCGTGCTTAAAGCTGACGTTTTTAAGGATCTGATAATGCTCCTTGGTATTTCCAGCGTGGTTTTAGGCTTTGGAATACTTCCTTTGTTTTTATACCTTGTTAGGCCAAAAACCAACCCCTGGGTTGTCCTTTACGGTTCGCTGAGCCAAACCCTTGCGGCCTTCTTTTCCGGGGACATTAACTTTACCCTGCCTGTGCTTTTTAGGCATATAAAGGAAAACCTTGGAACCAGGCGCCGCTCAAACTCCGTAACCGTTGCCCTCTTTGCCGCGTTTGGCCGGGCGGGAAGCTCCATGGTCGCTGCGATGGCCTTTATCGTAATCATCAATTCATATTCAAGCCTGGGCATCACGATGAGGGACATATTTATCATCGCGTGCAGGGCCTTGCTTATCTCGTTTCTTTTGCCGGGACATCCCGGCAACGGCGCATACATCGCACTTGCAGTGCTTTGCCTGGGCTATGGCCGGGGTTTCGAGGCGGGCTACCTCATCCTGAAGCCCTTGGCTTTCTACCTGATTGCCGTTGGGACTTTTCTTGACATAATGATAAGCACCATCGCTTCCTACGGCATAAGCAGGGTAAGCGGTTTTCAGGAAGACAAGGACATATCGCATTTTATTTAGGGGTGGAATTATGGCTGTTACGACCCGCGAAATGGACGGATTTTTCCGTGGTTTATTGGACCTTGATGGATTTAAGGACGCCGATTCATCCCTGAACGGGCTTCAGGTGGATAACGACGGATCCGGGATAAAAAAAATTGCCTTTGCCGTGGATTCAGCCCTTGAAGTGTTCAAGCGGGCTGCGGAAGCCGGGGCGGGTATGCTTTTTGTCCACCACGGGCTTTTTTGGGGCGACGCGATTCGGCTTGAAGGCAGCCACCGTGAGCGGATCAAATTCCTTCTGGACAAGAACCTTGCCCTCTATGCAGCCCACCTTCCCCTTGATCAGCACCCGCGCCTTGGAAACAACGCTGTCCTGGCGGAACTTCTGGGCATTGAAAACCCGGAACCTTTTGGCCTTTACCATGGGCATAAAATCGGGTACAAGGGAAATCTGGCAAAAGTACTAACCGTGGAGGAAGCGGTAAAGAGGGTCAGTTTTATGAACCGCCCCCCTGTCGGCGTTTTCCCTTTTGGCAAAAGCGAGAGCCAGAGCTGCGCGGTTATATCCGGAGGCGCCGCAAACGAGGCTTTTCAGGCTCTGGAAGAAAAGCTGGATCTTTACGTTACGGGAGAAGCTTCGCATACGGTTTACCACCATGCGCTGGAAGGCCGCCTTAACATCATTGCCGGGGGGCATTATTCCACGGAAGTCTGGGGCGTCAGGCAGATGATGGAAGAATGCTCAAGTCAACTGGGAATAGATGTGGAATTTATTGATGTACCGACGGGACTGTAAACGAATGAAGAATGAAGAATTAAGAATGAAGAATGAGGAATGAGGAATGAAGAATGAGGAATGAAGAATGAGGAAAGGAAAGAAGAATGACAAGCATTAGGAAAGAGCAATTGATACCATTCATTCTAACAGGGTTGGTTATAATTTTGGATCAGGTGAGCAAGGCTTTTATTGTTGCCAACTGGCCCAGGCCTGGGACACTTATAAAAGACGTGTTTAAGAATGAGTTTTTGCTCATTTTCCACGTAAGGAACAAGGCTATCGCCTTCAGCATCGGGGAAAATTTCCCTCAGCAGTTCCGTCAGGTTCTTTTTGTGATTGTCCCCATCCTGGTGCTGGTTGCCCTAATCTGGTATTACTTTAAAACAACTGAATTCACAAACCTGCAGCGCTGGGCTATCGCAGGAATAATAGGCGGCGGACTCGGTAATATTATTGACCGCATTTTTAGGAGTGATGGCGTTGTGGATTTTATCAGCGTAAAATTCTACGGCCTTTTCGGTATGGAAAGATGGCCTACCTTTAACGTTGCAGATTCCAGCGTGGTTGTTTGTTGCATCATCTTGTTGATTTCAATGGTTTTTTCAGGAAAAGAGGTTCCGCAATGAGCAAAAAGACCAACACGCTGCTTTTCATCCTTGGTGGGACAATCTTTAATGTCCTTATTACACTGTTCAGTTTTCTCGCCTTTCTATTAGTATATAGCAAATTTCTACATAACCACATTGGTGAAAGTAGCGCGGCCTGGCTTTTGCCGGTTTTGTTTATTGCGGCCATCGCTGTCTCTTTTTTGGTCTACCGGCTGGCAATCAAAATCATCATGAAGAAAGTGGACATGGAAAAACATTTCGATCCCATTTTCAAACCGCGTCGCGGAAAGTAAAAAATAAAGTATTAGCTGTTGCAGCGTATTAGATCGCCCTAAAGCCTTCCTCAAGATCCGCGATGATGTCGTCGATGTGCTCCGTGCCGATGGAAAGCCTGATGCTTGAAGGTTTAATTCCCTGTTCAAGGAGTTCCGCTTCCGAAAGCTGGGAATGGGTGGTGGAGGCCGGGTGAATGACCAGCGATTTTACGTCCGCCACGTTCGCCAGGTGGGAAAAAAGCTTTAGGCCCTCGGTAAATTTCCTTGCCTCTTCCGCGCCGCCTTTTAGTTCAATCGTAAATATGGAACCTCCCCCTTTTGGGAAGTACCTTTTGTAAAGGGAGTTGTCCCGGTGATCCGGCAGGGAAGGGTGGTTCACTTTCGCGACCAGGGGGTGCGCCTTTAGGAAGTCCACCACCTTCAGAGCATTCTCCACATGCCGCTCCACCCGGAGCGAAAGGGTCTCAAGCCCCTGAAGCAGGAGGAAAGCGTTAAAGGGCGACAGGGCCGCGCCCGTGTCCCTTAGCAGTGTGCGGGCTTTTAGGATGTAAGCCTGGTTCCCGGCAATCTGCGTAAAGACAATTCCGTGATAGCCGGGGTTGGGCTGCGCGAGGCAGGGGAATTTGTCCCCTGCGGCCCAGTCGAATCTGCCGCCGTCCACTATTACCCCTGCGATTGTGGTGCCGTGGCCACCGATGAACTTGGTAGCTGAATGGATTACCACGTCGGCACCGTGCTCTATGGGCCGCAGCAGGCAGGGGCTCGCGAAGGTATTGTCCACAATCACGGGGATGCCGTGTTTGTGCGCGATGGCGGATACGGCTTCGATGTCAACCAGGTTGGAATTTGGGTTCCCCATGGTCTCAAAAAACACGGCCTTGGTGTTGGGCCTAATGGCCTTCTCAAAGTTTTCAGGGTTACCCCCGTCAACGAATGTGGTCTCCACCCCCATGTCCTTAAAGACCTGGGCAAAGAGAGTGTAAGTGCCGCCGTAAATCTGCCTGTCGGAAACTATGTGGTCGCCCACCTTGGTGATGTTTTGTATTGCGTATGTGGTCGCCGCCTGCCCCGAAGCCGTTGCCAGGGCAGCAGCCCCATTTTCAAGCGCAGCCATCCGCTTTTCGAAAACGTCCCAGGTGGGGTTCATAATCCGGCTGTAGATGTTGCCCGGCTGGGTCAGGGCAAAGCGGTCAGCCGCCGCTTTTGACGAAGGGAAAACGAAGGAACTCGTCTGGTAAATTGGTACAGCCCTGGCATCGGTCGCGGAATCCGGTTTCTCCTGCCCGGCATGGATCTGAAGGGTTTCGAATTTATAGTTGCTTGACATAAGATACTCCTAGTTTAACTCACCTAAATTGTATGGCGTTTCCTGGTACACGTAGTTAAGCCAGTTGGAAAAGAAGAGGTGTGCGTGGGCCCTCCATCTGACTATGGGTGCCTTCGAGGGATCGTCAGAAGGGTAGTAGTTCCTGGGTGTCTCTATGGGGAGGCCCCGGCCCAAATCGCGGCGGTATTCCCGGTCAAGAGTGAGCGGGTCGTACTCCAGGTGGCCTGAAACGTAAATTTCGCGGCCTTCCCTCGCGGTGCTTATAAAAACGCCTGCTTCTTCGGTTTCCGACTGAATGGTGAGGGCACTCTCGCGGGCGATGGCGCTGCGGTCGCTGGCGGTGTGCCGGGACTGGGGTGCGAGGAACTCGTCGTCAAAGCCCCGGAAAAGGGGGGAAAACCGCTCGTTTACCCCGTGCGGGAAAATGCCAAAAAGTTTTTTAGGCAGGGGGTGTTTGGGGATGCCGTAATGCCGGTACAGCCCCGCCTGCGCGCCCCAGCAAATATGCAGCGTAGACCAGACGTTTGCCCGTGTATAATCAATTACCGCAGCCAATTCCTCCCAGTAATCCACTTCCTCAAAAGGCAGGGTTTCTACTGGCGCACCAGTGATGATAAAGCCGTCATAACGGTAGCCCTTTTCCATGATGCCCAGCGCACTGGCATAAAATTTCTCAAGATGGCCCGGCGGCGCGTTCCTGGATTCGTGGCTCCCCATGTTTAGAAAACTGATGTCCACTTGAAGGGGAGTATTGCCCAAAAGGCGGAGCAGTTGAATCTCCGTGTCTACCGTGGTGGGCATCAGGTTCACAATCGCAATTTCCAGGGGGCGGATGTCCTGGTGCTCCGCCCGTTCATCCGTCATAACAAAAACCCGCTCCTCACGCAATGCGTGATAGGCGGGCAGGTCCCGTGAAATCTTTATCGGCATGGTAATGTAAAGATGGCAAAAATGGAGAAAAAAGGCAAGACGGGAAATTACAGTTTAGCGCAGGGTTTATCACGCAAAATGCTCTGAAAAAACTCATAAAAAGGTGGGCGATTGCCATGGCAAAGGCGGGCCCTTTAGTATTACTCAATAACTAAGCTTTGTTTGGGCCTACGCCGTGTTTTATATTAACAAAAACCCGCTCACCGGTTCGCGGGCATTTGTTTGGCGTATAGAGCCCGGCGGAGGCTGACCACTAAAGAGTAGCCGGGTACTTATTCAATCGTCTTCTCTGCCGCACTCAAGTATGCGCGCGAAACATTGAGCGCGTCCTTTTTTTAATCTATCATGGTGTGGGCTAGGAAATGTATCAACTTTCAAAAATGATAATGAGCCCGAATTCCATAATGCCTTTGCCATGGCAATCGCCCACCCTTTTTTTATTTCACCAGTATTTTAGTAACATATCTGCGGTAAATTGGGATTTCCAGCATAAGGAATACGGTTTTTCTCAATTGTTTTCGCTGAGTCTTTGACCCCTCCCTGTTTACTTATTCATAATTGTTATTTTGCAAAAAGCGCTAAGTTTTGATTTTTAGAATGGGCAAAGCAAGGTTTTTACTCAACTTGCAAGAAAGGTATCAGGGCAATTTTATACGGTATTGCCGATAGGTTTTATCTATTGAATCATTTACAGACAGAGTAATATCTTTAATAAGTCTATCTACAAAGGTTGCCGTTTCATTAAGCATTGGTTTCTCCACTTGGAAAAGCTCAAATTCCTCCACTTTTAATGCTTTTGCAAGCTTCACGATGGTATCGGGGTAAGGCCATTTCACTCCTCGTTCGATACTACTAAGGAAATTAATAGAAATATTTGCTTTTTCGGCCAAATCAGCTTGAGACCAGCCATGATGACCTCGATGAAGCTTGATATTATAACTCAATAAAGCCCGAAATTCTTTCCCGTTCATAATTCCTATTAAATTGACAATTTTCCTTATAGGGGTATTGACATTCTCCCAATAGGAGCATAAAATGGCAAATATCTATTAGGGGTATAGTATACTTTCTTAGTAGGAGTATTATTAAGTAAAACGAAGGCACCAAGGAAGAATGCAGTTTGAAAAAAGTTATCTGTTTATTTGTATAGCTGCCGGTTTTTCTTGTACTGGGCAAACTCGGCTGTTTATAGGCTTCCGTATGGGTGCCAATTTAAAGCTCTTGTAAGAAGGGCTAATCAGGTAAGGAGCAAATTATGAAAAGGATTGTAGGATTTGCATTTTTGCTAGCATTTTTTGCATCAACAGGTTTATATGCTGCACCAAAAAGTGTTAGAGAAGCGGAACAAGAAAGAACACGTGCCCAAAGGGAATTAGCCTCAAAACAACAACAGCTTAGAAGTGAGCAACAGCAAGTAGCCGCATTGGAGAGAGAGCTTGCCCAAGCAAAAACTGATAATGAGAAAGCACAAAAACAAGCTGAACTGAATCAAGTAAATTCTTCATGCACTCTAGTCTATATGGAAATAGATGGCTTATATGCGCTTATTGCTGAATGTGACACAATAATCAGTCAAGGCCAGTAGAACCCACAAATATCCATAGGGTGACTGGCAACACAACGCGTGTCGGTCACCCGGTTTTGACTGTGGATTTTGCTATTGAGAGCCAGTAGGTTTAGTTTGATGCAAGCCTCTTTATGGTTTCAATATCAAGGCCGGTGATGTCCTTGATTAAATCCATTGATATACCCTTAGCCAGGGCGTTTCTGGCTACTTCCTCGCGGCCTTCCTCACGGCCTTCCTCACGGCCTTCTGCCAAGGCTTCCTCCCGTTCCTCCCTTAGGCTCTCTATCGCAACCTCAAACATACCGCCATACTCCTTCCTATCGGCCTTCTCCACTATCGCGGCGGCGGCCTCGGCTTCATTGCGGTTGTACCCGCTCTTCTCCAGCAAACTTAAGGTTATGTCAACCAATAGCTTATGCATGTCTTCGGGAATTTGCAAGCGCAATCTTTCTACATAATCCGGGGGCAATTGGGCTATCCGCCCTCTCTCCTTGCTGTTCCGTATCTTGTCAATGAGAAATATATACGACAACGCTCCACCAAACCTCATTATCTCTTCCTCGCTGTAGTCGTTCAGGTTTATTACCTCATACTCAAACTTGGGGATGTACTTCCTAAATGCCTTGTTCAGATGGGTCCGCTCAAAAAAATTCCGCTGGGCAGTCCAGGCCCCTTTGCCGTCGTACAGAATCATTGGCAATACAGGCGGGTATTTGAAGCCTTTCGCCAGGCTTGAGCCTGGCTTAGCCCTTTCGGCGTCCTTTTCCCATTCGGAAAGGACAAGGCTGATGTACAGGAGCATCTTGAAACATGAACGGAAGTTGACCTGTGACTCATGTTCCAGGATTGCTATGACGAAGAAGGGGGTGTTTCCCTTCAGGTTAATTCGTTTTACCGTGTCGGAGTCCCTGCCTTCCTGGAAAAGGGGCAGGAATCGTTCCCTCATGTCCTCGATGTCCTCCGGCCTGACATCGTTCAGGATGTCAATATGGATATTTATACTGCAGGGTGCTCTGCTCAGGTTAAAACCTTCGCGCCTTGGTAACCAATTTGAGAGTTTTTTTGCACCACGCCATGAAATATTTCTATAAGAACACGGCTACGCCGTGCATTAATTTGGCGGGGGATGCAGGGTGCTTCGATTTTTTTGAATATTTTTTAATATTTTCGAAAATAATGGATGCTTTTTGCTGTGTGGTCAGATAGCCTTGCAGGAAGTTTGCTACCTCCTACCTATGAAAATCCTTACTTTAGCGCATTTTGCCATAAAAATATAAGAACAAATATATGAGGAGGGGGCAAGGGGCTAGCGAAATTCCTGGGCAAAATAAATGCCGTCTTCCTCATAATGAAATCCCACTTTGTCGCAGGTTTGACACTCAAATAATTGGCTTAAAACCATGGAAAGGGTGGGCGGATGCCATGGCAAAAAGGCCCGCGTTGTGGGGTAAGATTCAGTATTTGCTTACTGATAAATGCAATTTACATACAGTTACATAAACGGTTGCTGCAAATTAAGCCAAGGTGCGGTGTGGGCACCTGCCCTGTGGGCAGCATTTGGCGTGTGAGAGTAAAGGCCACGTCAAAACGTGCGTGAGAAAAGGCCACGACCAACTAGCTGGCCAAAGGGCAGGGTGCCTACACGGAGGTTTGCTTTTGCTGAAACCGTTTTCGGTATGCTGTATACTAAATTGGGATTAATACCCGTCGGACATCGATCTATTAACATCCCGCTGGTAGAGTTCCTGGTAGACGTAACTGCGGTTTTTAAGCTTTTCCTTTACCGCTCTGGAGAAGGGCATGTAACGCCAGAATGCGCCCCGCAGCTCTTTGTCAAGTTTTTGGGTGCCTTCGCTTTCTTTCGTTATCCATGCAATGTAGTCCTGGATAAAGGCTTCCTTAAGGTCGCCTTTCATTTTCATTTTTTGGAACCACTGGTAATAGTTGCCGGTTATGCCTTCCTCCATCCAGTAGTATGACGCTTTTTCCTTGGCAACCTGCCACCTGAGATCCGCTATGGCGGTAAGGATGGCAATATGAAGGCTTTTTGGGTACATGGGTACAGCGATGCGGCCCCGGCTTGTTGCGCGGTTAAAGCGGTCGTAGGGTTCCCAGCACATTCCGGAGTCACCGTAGCTGGGGATCAATACAACGTAAGGCACGATCCGGTTGAGCCTGTTTTTGTAGTGTCTACAAAAAGCTTCGGGATCGATGCTTTCGACCCAGGCCAGTATGGAAATGACGTTTTCCCTGAAGCCTACGTCGTTTTGGGTAGAGTGGAAATATTCGCTCATAAGGAGGGGGAAGTGGTTGCCCTGCCGACCGATGGTCATTTTTGCCATTTGTTTTACGGTTTCAAATTCCGTATCCACCGCTTTTACGTCCACCTCCACTGCGGCTCCTTCTTCCTCTATCTTGAACTGAATGCTTTTTACGTCCTGCTCGGCCTGTAGGTAGTCCCTTATGTAAAGGTCCTGCTCACGGTCGGCTTTTTGAAGCGTTTTCAGTAGTTCCTGGACATCGGAAAAAATCCGTTTTTGCACATCGGTGTAACAACTGTTTATGTCGGGCAGCCCGTTTACCTGATAGTGATCGGCGATTTGGGATACCCGTTCTAAAAGCTCTTTTTCCAGGGCCAGCCTTTCTGCATCCTTGGATTTTAAGAGAACCCTTACGCCGTCCATTTTTCCCTGTGCTTTTTCCAGGAGCTGCTGATACTTTATGCTTACGTTGCTTTTTGCGACCCTGACTTCATCGGTGCTGGAATTCCTTATCACCCCTGTCCCTACCGCCTTGAACCATTCGTCCAGATAGTAAACGGGCTGGTTTAGAGAGTTTTCAACGATTATTTGCGAAAAAAGGGTGCGGACTTCCTGGTTCATGAAATTGGGGTGGAGTATCCCGAAACGGAGAAGGTATTTTTTTGGGTCCGATAGTTTTCCTGCAGATTTTCTGGCAACACTGTAAAGAAATTCCCAATATGCAGGGATGAACTGCTGACGGAAAACCCCCTTATCCTTGGGATCTTTGGCATTAAGGAATTTTTGGAGTATCCCGTGGACCCGCTGTGCTATGTCCCCTTCGCCCGATAGTGCTGTTTTGTAGTATGAGGGATCGTCGAAGGCTTTGTGTGGGGTGTCTTCCAGGCGCTGGGTTATTTCAGGAAAGCCTCCTGAAGATATGTCCAGTTCCTCGGCTTCATCGAGGCTTTCAAGTCCATCCGCGCCTTCGTCAGGGCTTCCTTCATCAAAGAGGTCGGCATAATCGGGGATTTCCACTTCTTTTTTGACCTGAACGTTGGTTCCCAGAAGAGCCGCAATCTCGGGATCCATTTCCCCTTGAAATACATCGTTGTGAGCCATTTATTTCTCTAATTGTATTATAACATTCAGATTTTTCCTGTCAATAAACCGCCATTGTATTGTCAGGGCCAGCACATACTGAGCCCCACAACTAATCGGAACAACTCGGGAAGGGGGCAGACCGGAGGCGAAAACATGAATAAAAGCGGAATAACGGGTGGGCAAATGCCTAGAGAGAAAATGCGTGTAGAATTCGCCTCCGCAGCCGTCTGCCCGCTTTAGCATTCAAGCAGAGAGCAATACCACTTGATATGTTACTAAAGCGGGCAGGCCTTTATTCCACTTAAAGATTATTACTTTACTCCACCGTCTGCTTCGAGCGAAGAATTCCACATATTTTCTCTCTAGGCATTTGCCCACCCCTTTACAGGCATTATTCCTGTCCATAAGCCGCCCCCGACCTGCCCCCTTTCCGGTTTGTTGCGCTTGCTTGCCAGTGCATGCTTGCCCCGCAATTTGCTGCAGATAAACTCGTGAATGGGTGGACAGGGCATAGTTCAAAATAAAACAATAAAGGTGGAATGAATGCCTGACTGCATAATTGCTGCAGTACCTAAGTCCAATCTGTACCTGGTTAATTATGCAGTCAGGGAGCTCCGTAGGCAGGCTCTTCCAGGGTTTTCGATGCCCCCTTACTCCCTCCCTGTGCATTGTTTTTTTTGTTTTTTTCCTAGTGCTATGCCCCGTCCACCCATTAGCCAGATTCTTGCGGCAAATTGTGGGGCTAATAAGCCTGCTTGAGCAGATCGTAAGCATCTTCAGAGGTTACAGTCCAGGAAGAGGAAGAGATAAATTCCAGATTTCGCGCTGCTTCAGCAACTGGAACCAGGCGGTCGAGTGAAAGATTAAAATCCTTAAGCCTGGCCGGAACCTGCAACTGGCCCATCCGGCGGCGTATCGTATCTACAGCCATGTTGGCGGCATCGGCGGTTGATGTTCCTTCGGCTATTTCACCCAGAAGGGAGGCAACTTTTGCCATTTTCCCGGGCCTTGAGGCAACCAGCTTTTCCATTACGTAGGGCAGCAATACAGTGGCGCACCAGGACTTGGCTACCGGAAACTTTCCGTTAATGGCATAAGACAGGGCAGTCCCAATCCCAGGAGCACTAACGGAGGCACCAAGCGCCATTAATAAGCCCGCATGGACTGATGCACCCGAGAAGTCTGCACCCGT
>JGI24702J35022_10001705_pt1 | contig 13629 bp, 9 predicted proteins | sample TergutTh196P4_FD_35022 | JGI IMG/M metagenome (IMG submission 35022)
GAGCGCAAAGATTTCCGGCCGACGGCAGTTTTTGAGCCGTACCTGCTGACGGGGCCCGACGGGACTGTCACGGTGCAGTTCGGCCTGCCCGATTCGCTTACCACTTTCCGCTGCACCGCCGTTGCCGCGGGCCTTCATAATTTCGGCATTAAAGAACAGGACCTGCGGGTAAGCGCCCCGCTTACCGCTGTCGCCGCCCTGCCGCGCAAACTCCGCTGGCGGGACACCGGCGCCGTTTCGCTTATCCTCACCAACCTGGAAGACGCCCCGGTGGAGGCTCAGGTTTCGCTTTCGGCGGACACGGTAACCGCCGCGGACGGAAGCGGCGCGGTTATCGAAGTTGACGGGGCGGATTCACAAACGGTAAAGATACCGCCCGGCGGGACGGAAGAAGTTGCCTTCAGGGTCGCCGCAGTCGGCTCGGGCGAGGCGCGGCTTGCCTTTACCCTCCGCTCCCCGCAGGTGAACGAGCGCGTTATCAGGACCCTTTCAGTGGACAGGCCCCGTCTGACCGAAACCGTCACCACCATAGGAAGCCTTGGGCCCGATGACGCCTTCGCCGAAGAGGGAATGGTTTTGCCTTCGCTTGTTCCCGAAGGAACGGGCGGCATTGCGGTAAGCCTTTCGGCGTCGCGCCTTGCCGCGCTTAAGGAAACGGTACGCTACCTGCTTGATTACCCCTACGGCTGCATTGAGCAGCGTACCGCTCGGCTTTTGCCCGTAGCGGCCTTCGGGGATCACCTTGACGCTTTCGATCTGAAAAGCCCGCTCACAGCGGCGGGAGATTCGGGTTCCCGAAATCCCGCTAAAATTGTTGAGGACGAACTTGCCGATATAGCGAAATCCCAGCTCGGCGACGGTTCCTTCCCCTATTGGCCGGGAGGCCTGCGGGGCGATGTTTTTGTCAGCCTGAGGGTGGCCCACATTGCGGCGCTGGCAAAGGCCAAAGGGATACCTGTCCCCGAACCGCTGGACACGGTGCGCCTGCTTTCATGGATTGCCTCGGCTGTTAATGACCCGGACGGAAAGATCTCCAGGGATCCTTTCCTTACCGGTTATTCCCTTTGGGTCCGGGCAATGTACGGCGAACGGATCAGTTCGGAAATAAGCTCCTTTTTGAAAAGGGGCGACGAGCTTGGCATCTCCGGCTGGGCCTTTGCGGGGCTTGCCGCGCTGGAACTCGGGCAGAAAGATCTGGCGGCCTCGACCAGGGACCGTGTCCGCCGCTTTATAAGGCCCGGCGCCCGCAGCCTGGACCTGGCCGATACCGCGTACCAGGGCTACGACGGGCGCAACGGCAATTACTGGGGCGGCGACACCGACCGGTACGCCCTTGCCCTGATGCTGTTCCAGGCGCTGAATTCACCCGCGCAGGCCGATGACATGACAACCCGTCTTGCAACCGCCCTTATCGAAAGGCAGCGCCGGGGCGTATGGAAAAACACCGCGTCGTCTTTCTGGGCCGTGCTTGCCTTCGGGATGACAGCCGATTCCGAATCGGCCGAACGGAAGGCCGCCGGCCAGGCCGCCGGTTCAGAGGCGCCTCCCGGCGGCAGCGTCACCCTTGGCGGGGCGCCCCTGTTTAACGCCGAATTTAAATCCTACGGCGGGACTCCTGTTTCGTATAACGGAACCTTCCTGGAAAAGCCCGTGATTGGCCTTCCCCGCGACACTTTGCTTCCCCTGCGCATTGAACGCTCGGGCCCCGGCAGACTCTACTATACGGCAAGCCTCCGCTACGGCATTCCCGTTGAACTTGCCGGCGCGCGCGACGAGGGCCTTGGGGTGTTTGTTGAAACCTTTGATTCCGAAGGCCGCCCCGTAAATGACGGAAGGTTAAAGGCGGGCAATACCTATACCCGCCGCGTTACCGTTTCCTCGTCCCGCGACCGCACCTGGGTCGCCCTGCGTTCGCCCGTTCCGTCCGGGGCCGAAATTATTGACACGGCCTTCATTACCAGTTCCACTGTGCCGCCGCCGCCCGAAGAAACAGAATACGGATGGGATTATTGGGCCCGCAGTTTTTACAGGCCGCCGCCGCTGCGCTTTATCATGGACGACGAGGTCCGTTTTCACTGGGATTTTTTCCGTTCCGGCAGAGACCAGGTTGAATTCCGTTTCCGCGCCGTAATGCCCGGCATATACCCCACGCCCCCCGCCGCCGCCGAATGCATGTACGAAGACGAAATTTTCGGCAGATCCGCCGGGGAGCTTGCCAGGATAGAATAGGGCCTGCGTTTCGACGCCCGGCAATGAATGCCTTGAATCTTCAAGCCCGTGCGGTTAAAATGTCTCCATAATCATGGAATCGGGCGGTACCATGCCCTGGCTTGCCGGTTTTTTGAAATTTACACCGCTTAACGCGGTGCATATGCAGGCTCTCTGAGAGATAGAGCCCTAAAGCCGTTTTTCGAGAGCGGCGCGCCGGTCTAGCTAAAGCTAGCCCGCCTTTGTCGGGAACAGGGGCATTTATTAGCGCCTGGGCTTGCCGATTGTTTTGGAATTTACACCGCTTAACGCGGTGCTGTTATTTTGCCAAGATGGCTCAGTTGGCAGAGCGGCACACTCGTAATGTGCAGGTCCGGGGTTCGATTCCCCGTCTTGGCTGGAGAATTAGGTGACAGAAAGGCAAATACCTTAACAATACAACCCCGTCCCTTAAGGGCAACTGACTTGTTATTACGTAAGACTATGTATCAGCGGCCTATCACCGCAACTCCTTCTTCCGGACGGAGGAGCTGAATGTCTTCCAGGGCATTTTCCCTGACAAATGCACCGGTCATTTCCAGTAATCGCGGAATATCCAGCGACTGGGGGCACTGCCTGGCGCATTTCCCGCATTTTTTACAGTGGTGAACCTGGTGATCTTCACCAATTGCCCGGTAATCAAGTCCAAGATAAACCGTTTTCCCCCGGTTGTGATGCCGGTTGTAGAGGGCAAACAAACCAGGGATATCCACCCCGAAGGGGCAGTCCATACAGTAGCGGCAGGCGGTACAGGGAATGGGGGCGTGGCGGCGGTAAGCCTCCATTGCCTGAGCTATAACCCCGTATTCTTCATCATTGAGCGCCTGGAGGGGCGACAGCGTGGATATATTATCCTGAAGCTGTTCCAGGCTGGACATGCCGCTTAATACCGTCAGTACATTTGGAAGGTTCGCGGCAAAACGGATTGCCCAGGAGGCGGCGCTCCTTTCGGGGCTGCGGCGGCCAAATACGGCCCGGCTTTCTTCGCATAGTTGTCCTGCCAGTGCCCCTCCCCGCACAGGTTCCATGACAATTACCGGCAAGCCGCGTTTGGATACCGCTTCGTACAGAGCTTTGGCGTTAAGCGCTTCCCAGTCCATGTAGTTGATCTGAAGCTGGGCGAAATCCCAATCGTATTTGCCCAGAACGGCCTCAAGAACCGGCAGGGTGTCATGCATGGAAAAACCCAGCCTTCGAATACGGCCCTCTTCCTTTTTTTGCCGTAAAAATTCATACACCCCCAGTTTTTCTTCCATCTCAAGGTTTTTTGAGCTAAAATTGTGGATCAGGTAAAAATCAAAGAAATCCACCCGGCATTTGCGGAGCTGTTCCGCGAAAATTGCCCGCATTTCTTCCCGGGTCTGTAACATCCAGACGGGCATTTTGGTGGCTAAATAGAACTTTTCCCGTTTATGGCGGGAAAGGGCCCAGCCGGTAAATTCTTCACTGGTACAGCCATGGTAGTTATAGGCGGTGTCGAAATAATTAACACCCCTGTCCAGGGCATAATCGATCAAGCCCGCCCCTTTTTCCCTGTCAATGATACGCCTGCCTTCAATAGCCGCGGGCATACGCATAATACCGTAGCCCAGGAGCGAAACGAGGGTATCTTCATTGCGGAAACGCCGATATTCCATAACACTATATTTTAACCAGGAAAAAAGCTCAAAACAAGAAGCCTTTCCATAAACGTACACATTTACTATATAAAAGGGCTTGACAAAGGGCAGGTTTTATGTATATTTGTATATACAAGTATAGAGGAGTATGTATATGCAAACAGTCAATTATCTATTCAGCGGCGAAGGAACAACCAGGGTAAACTTTACCCTTGGGTCATTGGGGCTTAACCCCTCTCCTGGCGATAATGACGATTACCAGCGGGTAAAAAATCTCATTATCGGTGAAAAGCAGTTTTCACTTCTCAAAATCTGCGCCAAATATATCGGGTTTTCGGCCCGCTGGAAAGATGTTATCAGGACATTTCAAGTACCGGCCCATGAAACGCCGCAAGGTTTCCGTATCGAAACCACCCTGGAAGACGAAAATTTATTGAAACTGGATTTAGTGCGGGATATTTCTTATGACAAAAACGGATTAAAACGTCCGACGAATATTATTTTTTCCGCCGACTCTGCCAATCCCTACGAAGTGGCGCCCATAGCCCCCCTGCTTGGCAATTTAACCTGCAATCCCGGCATTGTGTACGATCTTTTTATAAACAATCCAAAGGCAAATACAGGGGGAAAATTTAAGGCCCGTGACGAGGTAATTACCGAAATAGGAAGAATCCTGGGGCCGGGCTGCGACATAAGCGTGGAGTTGAACAATCCCTTTGAGAAAAATTTTGATAAAATTCTGAAAGAATGTGAAATCTTTAAAAAAATCCTCAGCGAATACCGTCTGGTAATAAAGGTACCCCATACCGGGCCGGTTAATAACGGGAATGTCCATGAACTGCTGGAAGGAGACAAACGTTTTTCCATTCCCTTTGATCAGGGAACTACCGCCGATGCTCTGTGGGGCCATAATCTCGCCCTTAAGCTTCGGGAAAACGGCTACCGCATTAATTATACCCTGATGTTCGAGCCCTACCAAACCAGTATGGCTTTACAGGCAAAACCTTATTTTATCAACAGTTTTGTACGCCACCGGTTCAAACAAAGCGAGGCAATTAAACAATTTTTGGATATGTATGATCTTACCGGGGAATCAAAATATATACTCGATCTGCGGAATTATTTCCTGGCCAACGATTATCTGGCGAAGGGAGATGAAGGGCACGATCTGTTTGATGTACTGAAACTTGGCAGGGATATAATCCGCTACAGGAATGTAGAGACCTCCTATGGAGACGATGGACTCGACGGAGTCCGGCATAACCTCAGGATGCTGCGCCAGTGTAATCTGCCGGATACGCGGCTTATTATCTGTTCAATGGAAGGAGAATACAACTATCCGGATATTGACAGGCTTATGGCAGATCCGGAATATGCGGATATCATAGATCGCATAATAATTACGGCGGAACCGAGATACCTGGCCAGGTTTACCTCAACAAGCCAGGTGGTTTCCTATCAACGGCGGTTCATGAACGCCGCTTCCGGCCAAAAATAGATTTTCCCATTTTATGGATACTTTGTGTTTGGGCACATAGTAAACGGGCTGCCCGTTTCGGACAGCCCGTTTATTTTACCATTTCCGGCCGGGATACCCTGAACGCCTGTTTTTTTGGCGTGCGGTTATTTTCCCAATAAGGCTTTCATCCTCTTGCCAAGAGCGTCTGCCGACAGCATCGCGTCATGGAGGTCTTCGGGACTTACCCCAAAGTTATGGTTATTCACAAAGCTGCCCTCGCCCGCGTTGTTCTTTGACCATTCTGCCAGACGCTCATCGGAAATTTTATCCATGTTCAAATCGGCAAAGCACACCGGTAATCCGGCTTTTGCGAGAAACAGCGCCGTTTCTTCGACTAAGGCCGTGGAAAGGGAATCGTCCAGGCAAAGCTGGGTCATGAGCCCAAAGGCCACCTTTTCGCCGTGCAGGTAATGGTGGGTTTCCGGCAGGGCGGGCAGACCGTTCCCCAGGGTATGGGCGGTGGCAAGGCCGCCGGATTCCCAGCCAATTCCGGACAGGAGTACGCTGGCTTCTATTACCTTTTCCACAGCCGGCGTTACCGCATGGACCTTAACATCTTCAATGGCCGAAAGCCCGTATTCTTTCAGGGTTTCATAACAGAGCTTTGCCATGGCCATTGCGGTCATCGTGGGCGTTCCTCCTGAACAGGTTACGGCCCGGGAAGCGTATGACGCTTCCGCTTCAAACCAGGTAGCCATGGCGTCTCCAATGCCTGCAATAAAATAACGCAGCGGGGCGTCGGCGATTACCTGGGGATCCACCAGGATATAATCAGGGTTGGCCGGCCACAGGTCGTAACCTACGCAAACCCCGTCCGCATCGTACCACACGGAACAGGCGCTGGTGGGGGAATCGTTGGATGCTACGGTTGGAACAATCACGTGGGGAAGTTTGGCGTATATTGCCACCGCCTTCGCGGTATCGATAGCCTTGCCTCCGCCCAGACCGACTACGCAGTCATGCCCTTTTGCAATGGCGGCGATGCGGTTTGCCTCATCCTTGGTACATTCGCCGTTAAAGTGAACATCGGTATACTCAACTCCGGCGGCTTTTAGGGATGCCAGTACGGCATCACCCACCGTCGCTTTTGTTTTCGCGCCCCACATAACCACGGCCTTTTTTCCCAGCATGGCTGCGTAGGTTCCCACTTCGGAAATAACTCCCCGGCCCTGAACAAATTTCCGGGGTAAAAGAATCGCTTTCTTCATAATATCCTCCTGCCTTAAAAGCCGTTTATGCATTGGCCTTTTTCAGGCTGACTTGATCGGCAATACTCAGAATGACCGCGACGGCCAGAATGAGTACGGGAACAACAACTGACAACACAGGATTCACATAGGCGAACCTGAAAATGCATATCGCAAAAATCGAGGTGAAAAAGATACCCTGGGTAGGCGGATCAAAATGCACGCCGCCAATTTTGTTTCCAAACAGGTGGAAGGTCCGCGCTCCAAAATCAGCCCAGAAAGTGGCCATGACACCCAAAGAAACGCCCCAAAGCATACAGCCGGTAACAACTTCGGGATTCTGCACACCGTCTACAGCCAGCAAGGCCCCGGCCCCGCCGTGGGCATAGGCCACATAGTAAAGCACCCCCAGGGAAGCGCTGTAAACAATGTGGTGATTAGGGGCAATCGCCACGCCGAAATAAAAACCGATAAGGGAAAACACCGCGACCATAAAGGGAACAAAAGCGGCCCAGGGAGCGGTATTGGGATTGCCCGCCAAAAGAACGGTACAATAGGCGCCGCCTATGCCCATTACCAGACCCAAGAGGGTTTTTTCCCAGCCTGTCGTAACGTAGGGAATCCACTGGACGGGACTCCGCACACTGTAACGCCCTCCGGCGGCTTTTACTTCGTCAGGCACCTTTCCGAATACGCATCCGTCAAAGATGATCTTTGCGATAAGGGCCGGGACCACCACCCCGAAGGGGACGCCGTCCACAACAGAGGTAAGGAAGTTTGCGTGAAGGATCATGCAGAGATAACCGAGCAAACCGCCGACACCGCCAAGAAGTATGACATCCGGTTTTTTAAGGCTAATCAAGGCGGTGGTAATATCCTGGCCGCTTTGCAGGTAGCCCTTCCACTTGGCGTATGCGGAAGCAAAAGCGCCGCCGGCAAAGGAAATTTGAGGGGCATAAAAACCCCATCCGCCAAACCCCAAAATTCCGAGTATTTCCGGGCTTCCCATCGCGCCAAGACCGCCGGCAATAACCAGCGGAACAAAAATGAACGCCAAAAGACAGCCAAAAACTGCCCCCATGCAACCGCCGGCAAACGCGACCAGCACCAACAGTAAATTAAACGCCATAAAGTTTCTCCTTCCTGATAAAAATTATTCTGGCGAACTATGCCTGAGGGCGTATTTCAGCCAATTTGGTAAATACATCCGTACTTTTAAGGCTCTGATAAGCGGCCTTGTATACTTCGGAGATCTTGTTGTAGGTGGCCACATTTGCCGGAATGGGGTCGTACACTTTGCCAAAGCGCACCATATTGTTGACAACCTCATCCACATTTTTCAATTTCCCGGCGCCGATGGCGGCAAGCCCCGCCGCGCCAAGAACCGCCGCGTCTGCCACATCAAGGGTACGGATCTTCCGGTTCATGATGTCGGCAATGATCTGGCACCATTCGGGACTCTTGCTGGCGCCTCCGGTAACGGTGATGATGTTGTCCATCTGAACACCGGCGGCCAGGACCCCTTCCAAAATTTGGCGCGCCTCCAGGGTGATCCCTTCCATAACACTGCGGACCATGTCCGCCTTGGTATGGGTATTCCTCAGGCCCAGGAACATCCCGGTAGCGTTGGTGTCCCAAGTGGGATAACCGCTTCCGAACAGGGCGGAATAGAAAATCACCCCGTTGGAACCCGGAACGCTTTTGGAGATATACTTCTCGCTCATCAGGACATAGGGATCAATTCCCCTCTTTTCCGCTTCCGCCACATCCTCCGCGCAGAGAGTGTCCCTAAGCCAGCGGTAACAGGTAGCGCCGGAAACCTGGGGGCCTTCCACTTCAAACACGCCAAGCACCGGGGAACAGGGGATCATCAAACCTTCCAGGGCGGCAAAGTCCGGCTTGGCAAGGCCGATTGCCAAAAGGCCGAATGTGCCGATAGTAAGGGACACCGCGCCGTCGCGAATAACGCCGGCGCCCATTGCGGCAAGCTGCTGGTCGCCCGAACCGGCTACAATTTTGGTGCTCGCCGCCAGCCCGGTTTTAGCGGCAACATCCTCTTTAATGGTTCCCACTACCTCACCGGGTTTGCACAGGGGCGGGAATTTTGCCATGTCAAAGCCCAATACATCGGCCAGTTCCCTGTTCCAGTCCAGGGTGCGGACATCCATCAAACCGCTTACGGTCCCGTCGCTGATTTCAACCGCGAACTTGTCGGCGCCAAAGCCGTACATGACATAGCTGTCTACAGTAGAAAAATATTTTGTTTTTTTGTAGGTCTCGGGCTCATTCACTTTTACCCAGTAGTACTTGGCGGCGGCGAAAATGTTGAATCCCGGCATGCCGGTGATTTGGTTCCGCTGTGCCGGAGAGATTTTGCCGTTCAACTCGCTCATGACGCTTTCCGCGCGGGAATCCAGCCAAATGTAGAATTTGTCATCGATAACGTTGAGCTTGTCGTCCATCAGGCAGAAACTGGAACGGTTTACCGAAAAGCCTATCGCTTCAATCTCGCTGTTTGTTACCTTTGAGTCAGCCACTGCTTCCTTTACGGCTTCAAAGGTAATGTCCAGCAGAAACCGGGCGCCGACCTCAACCCAGTTCGGTTTTGGCTCGTCTAGCTTGTACTCCCTGTAACCCTTCCCTACCACATTTCCGGAAAGGTCAAAAACCATAGCCTTGGATCCGGTGGTCCCCACGTCAATTCCCATTACATACTTTCCCATAATGCATCCTCCTCATGTCTATATAAAAACCTTAAGGGCTTTTAGCCTTTGTAAGGGGGCAGCAAGCCGATTTCCCGCATCTGATCCAGCGATTCTATGATTTCCACCGCCGCCCTGGTTCCGATTATTTCCGCCCCCGCAAGCAAAAAGGCATAGGCGTTCTGGGGCCGGGGGAATTTTATGCCCGCCACTTTCAGCTTGACCGGAGTCCCCTCTAGGGCCTTTTTCATAACCAGAAACTGGCTCATGCTGGGCCCTTCGTACTGGCCGGTCGCGGTTTTCGCATAATCGCAGCCCACTTCGGCTATTAAATTACACTCCGCGGCTATTTCTTCGTCGGTAAGGAAGGCCGTGTCAAGGATCACCTTGGTTATGACTCCGGCAGCCGCGGCCTTAAAGTCCGCCAGTTCCTGCTTGCAGACATCGTAACGTTTGTCCCGCAGGGCGCCCACGTTAATCACAATATCTACCGATTTGCAGCCGGCTTTTACGGCATACTCGGTTTCCAGGGCTTTTATTTTGCCGGGAGAGGCCCCGTAAGGGTAGTCGATTCCTGTCGCGGGAAGAACATCCGAACCTTTAAGCTCTTCGATAACTATAGGGGTCCAGTAAGGGGAAGCCGAATAGAAAGACGAACAGTTATACCTGACAGCTTCCCGGCACCCTCTCCTAATGTCATCCTCATTGGTGTCTTTTGGCAAAACACTGTGGTCAAAATGCTTGCCCAAGGCCCATTTGTCGATTTTTGTGAAGTCAATAGCCATAAATACCTCCAAATTACGGAATTTTATGGCTTATGATACTATGCTTGTATATACTTGTCAACTTTTATTTTTTAAATAACAGGCAATATTTTACAGATCGTGTTCAAAGCGGAGGGTTACCTTATCGCCCCGGAAAAAAACCCGGGAGTATTCAAAAGCCTGATTGGCTGTATTATAGATAAGATCCTGAAGCAAAAGGAGGGGAAAACCGTATTTTACATCCAAAAGCTGCGCTTTATGCTCGTCCGCAACATACGTTTCCAGGGTTTCAACCGAACGGGCCTTGCACAGCCCGTAATGCCTTGCCATTATTTCGCAGAGCTGCTCATGCTGAAGGTCAAACTGCTCCAAATTTTCGCATAAAGACACAGGTACAAAACTATGGTGGTAGCTAATGGGAACCCCGTCGGCGGTCCGCAGGCGCTTAATGTTATAGACGCTGCTGCCCGGCGCCAGCGCCAAACGCTGGGAAACAATCCCGGTACAGGGGATGCGGTTGATTTCCAGAAGCAGGGTTTCTACTTTATACCCCTTTTTTTCAAGCTGGCTGCGTATCCCCGCATAAGGAAGTGAAGACATTTCTATCTTGCTTTGGCAGACAAAGGTCCCCTTTCCCTGCACCCGGTACAGAAAACCCTCGTGTACCAGTTGGCTAACAACATTTCTGGCTGTCATACGGCTGATGCCAAAAATTGATGCCAGCTCGTTTTCACTGGGAATCATCGAATTGGGCAGCCATTCACCGTTTTCTATCCTGTCTTTAACGATGGTTATTAATTGTACATACAGCGGCTTGGAAGATTTTCTGTCCAACACGCGCTTGTCAAAATCCATATAATTATTATTACATCAAAACCGGACACATTTCAAGTGAAGCTGGCTTAAAGGGGAAACAGGGAGGGGAAATGGCGTTCAACCGCCGACCCCCGCCGCATCAGCCTGAATCAGACTGGCGAACCCGTGGCTCTGGTCCCCGAAAGCCGGGATTTTTGTGTTCGCCGGTCAGCATGGACAAGGACGTGATGAAGCGGCTTTTCCGTGACGCGGGTATACCTATCGGCAAATTTCTGACATTCATGTCACACAGGCCCTTTCCCCCTTTGCCGAAATTGAGGCGGCGCAATTATTGTGGAGGAGTATATCGAATACCGGGAGATAGAATGCGCCGAACTGGGCAATGAAAACCCGGCCGCCTCCATTCCCGGCGGGGTTATCCCCACCCAGTAAACCCAATTTTTTAACATTAGAGTTGTTCGGAAACCTCAGTTTCAGAACAACTTCGTATTAAAAAGCACTTTTTTAGGGCGCATACTTTAGTACGATAGCTCTAAAAAATGCAGGACTTGTGAGACAACCAACCGGGTTGTCGAACAAGTCCATTTTCTTCCATCAGGCACTCTTCTGAAAATATTGTCATATCCTTATAGGAATCGCCGAAGAAGGCATTTACTAAGAATGTCGCTGATTTGAGGAATTATTAATTATGAGTTGCGATAATGGGTTGTAGAACAAGTCTAATAAATGCAGTAGATCGGATTCGGGGTATTAAGCCAATAAAAAAATTAAGAGATATGAAACTAGAAGAAAATAAAGTTATTGAGGAATAAAGTATACCCGTACTTCGTTTATCACGCGGGGGCGTATGGGGATTTACGCAAGGCAAAGCGGTAAGTGCAATGCAATGCACGGGCACATCCTCGCCTAATTCTTTAACAAAACCCCTTCCCACGGCAGCAGAAAACCGTCCAGCGCGTCCCTGCCGGCGCTGCCGATTACAACCGCGCCCGGCGAAAGACCCTGCGCTTTTTTGGGCAGCTTTGCTTTGCGGGATGAAAAATTCAATAAAACCGTGTACGCCTCGTCCCCCAGTTTCCGCCGGTAGGCCATTATCCGCCTGTCCGCGTACAGGGGCAGGAATTCGCCCTGTTTAAGGCATTCGCTTTTAAGCCGCAGGGCGATCATCTTTTTGTAAAAATTTAAAACAGAATCGGGGTCGTTTTTCTGCGAGGCGTAATTGATATGGCGGTAATTGGCGTTAACGCCAAGCCAGGGTTTGCCCCGGCTGAAGCCGGCGTTTTCGCTGTCGTCCCACTGCATGGGGGTGCGGGCGTTGTCGCGGGAGCTTGCTTTAATCCATTTCCAGCGCAGGAAGCGGGGAATGCGGAGCCTTTTCATCAGGCTGTCCAGGCCGTGGCTCATAACGTCGTCAAGATCGTCCAGGCTTTTGAAATCGAAGTTGGTCATTCCGGTTTCCTGGCCCTGGTAGATAAAAGGCGTGCCGCGCAGGGTAAGTTCCATCAGGGCAAGCATTTTCGCGCTGCGCCGCCAGTACCTTCCGGGCTTACCGTCCTCGGAGCAGGTTCCTTTTCCGAAGTGGGAAACAATGCGGGCCTGGTCGTGGTTTTCAAGATACACGGCGTTCCATTCAAGGCCTCGCTGCCACTTGGCAAAAACGTCAAGGAGTTTCCATGCGAGGAATTTTTTGGGGATGAAATGGGCGATGCGGCGGTCAACCTCAAGGTGCTCAAAATAAAAAAGCATGTCCAGCTCTTTGCGGCCCGCGTCGCAGAGGGATTTCGCCTCGTCAAGGGTTACCATAACCGTTTCGCCCACGGTAAAGCAGTCGTATTTGTCCAGCACGTCCCGGCGCAGTTCTCGCAGGATCGCGTGGTTTCCCTCCTGGCATTTGTAGTGTTCAATGCCCCTGACGGCCGAGTTTTTCGCGCCATCCTCAAGGCTTGTCTTGTAAATAATATTGATCACGTCGCAGCGGAAGCCCGCCGCCCCCTTTTCCAGCCAGAAACGGAGAATGTTTTTAATTTCTTCAACAACTTTTGGATTCTTGTAATTGAGATCGGGCTGCTTTTTGTCGAAGAGGTGCAAATAATACTCGCCGCTTTTTTCATCGTACTCCCAGACCTCGCCCATGAAAAAGCCCGTCCAGTTGTTGGGGGGAAGCCTTCGCTTTGACGGCCCGCGCCCTCCGGGCTTCCGCCAGATATAGTAATCACGGTACGGGCTTTCCGGGTCGCGGCTTTTAGCAAACCATTCGTGCTCGTCGGAGGTATGGTTTATAACAAGGTCCATGATGATCTTTATGTCCCGCGCCGCCGCTTCTGCAAAGAGTTTTTCCATGTCCGCCATAGTCCCGAATTTTGGATCAATGGAATAATAGTCGCTGATGTCGTAGCCGTTATCCGCGCCGGGGGATTTGTACACCGGCGAAAGCCAGATAATGCCCGCGCCGAGGTCCTTTATTTCATCAAGCCGGGAAATGATTCCCGGAATGTCGCCTATGCCGTCGTCGGGGAATTCTGTTCCGGCGCTGTCCTGAAAACTGCGGGGGTAAATCTGATAGGCGACGCGTTCTTTCCACCAGTGATTCATAGCGGCCCCCTATAAAATGCCCGACCACATGACATTGTAAAGCCTGTTGTTGCAGTCGCCGTTCCAGACATCATCCACAAAGGGGTAGACGCAGGAGCACACCATTTCCTCGGCCGGATCGACGATCAGCACCGAATGGCCCGATCCTTCATGGAAATAGGTCCCCGGCGAGGTAAGCGAGCC
>JGI24702J35022_10001706_pt1 | contig 13627 bp, 13 predicted proteins | sample TergutTh196P4_FD_35022 | JGI IMG/M metagenome (IMG submission 35022)
CCCCCCATAGCGCCCCCCTAGCACCCCCCACAGCGCGCCCCAGAGCGCCCTTGCAACAGCCTCGTCGCCCAAGCCCGAAACACAATCAATTGGAGGAACCCAAAAATGTGGAACGACAAAAAATCGATATTGCTGAGCAAAATCTGCGTGATCCTATTCATGGCCGCGCTCGTATTCTGCGCGGCGACCGCGCCCGGCAGCTATTGGCTGTGGCTGCGGATAATCCCCCCGCAATACAGAGCGTACTTCCTCGCCACCATATATACGGGCTGCGTCCCCGCTGCGCTCCTGCTCATCATGCTGTATGCACTGCTCCACAGGATCAGCGAGGGTGAGATATTCGTCGAGCGCAACACGGATTGCCTACGGCGCATCTCCTGGTGCTGCTTTGCCGGCGCCGCCGTCAGCTTCGCCTCGTCGCTCTACTGGTTTTCGTGGTTCGCGATAGGGGTCGCAGCGGCTTTCATGGGCCTTATCGTCCGCGTCATCAAAAACGTCGTCGCGAAAGCGGTTCTGCTCAAAGACGACGCCGACTACACGATATAGGGGGACGACGTCATGCCGATCATGGTGAATCTTGATGTGATGCTGCTGAGGCGTCGGATGTCCTCGGGTGAGCTCGCCGAAAAGATTGGGTTGACCCAGGCGAACCTGTCAATATTAAAAACCGGCAAGGCAAAGGCCGTCCGGTTTTCGACGCTCGAAGCGATATGCGCTGCGCTGGAGTGCCAGCCCGGCGACATACTTGAATACAAGGAGAACTGACATGGAACAGCTAAACCTCTTTCGCGTCGTCCATCAGAGCTTCAAAAATGGGCGTAAAGTCTATGTCTTTGATAGCCCCGTATCTGTCAACAAAGTAGCTCTTCATGTAATCATCATTCTTTCGCACGCCCTTTTTTCCGATTGTTCCAAAATCCGAAAGAGAGTAAAGGGTGCTGAAATGGTCCGTCTCGTCACGTTCAACAAACTTTATCTCATCACGCCGGAACAGATTCGCGTTAAGGAAAATCGGGTTATGGGTATTGAACACCAGCTGCGCGTGGTTAATGTTAATGTCATCGTTATGAAATATACTAATAATGCTCATAAGTGCCATTGGATGGATCGATGCGTCAAACTCGTCTACTACCAACGTACTGCCGTTCAGTAAAGCGCTCACAACTAATGGAAACATATTAATAAAACGAATAGTACCAAAGGATTCGAACAACTCAGCCGGAATAGCCTTTCCTATACTGTTATTCTTGAATAGCGAATATAGCTTCGCCTCATCATTTTCATTATCAACCACATAACCAAGCGCATTTGAGTTGATCCCGAAATAATTTGCTGCTTCGTTTATCGTTTTTTCGATATATACGGATTTCTTCTTAGGATCACTAAATCTGCGTATTATACGCATCGAGTTGGCACGATAAATAACCATGAATTTTTTTTCAAGCCAGTCGGTTATAACACTCACCAGTTTAGAACTGAACATAGTCTTAAAACCGTTCACTAAAAACAATTCTTCAGCATTTAGGTTGTTTTTAGCAAGAGCAATTGCACCTTCAGCATTATGCTCGAATGCATTTACTAAATAGTCTTTTATCGTATCAAGAGAACCAAATTCTAGCTCATTACCACGGGTAAATACCGGATTACTGTTGATTATCAAGGCTTCTGAAAGAATCTTTCTTGTGCTATCAGCCGCCAAGAATTCTCCTAAATCGGCTGTTAATGAATAGACGATATGAAGCCCATCTTCAATAAATGTTATAGAAAATTCAACCGGTTTGCATATATTGCTTGAATTATTTGGGATTAATTCCAGCGTGCCGGATGCTGCGTTTGGTTCGTTGTCATCATCATAATTTCGGATATTTCCTCGAAGCACAATGGATTTAAACGTATCCATCGCTCCGATAATATTGGTTTTTCCTGATGCGTTGGGTCCGTATATAACAGCCGAACACAACCCTTTATACGCTTTTTTATCGACTCGTGTTTTCATTACGCTGTAATCCAGCCCCTTTTGCTTGGGCGCAGGGATCAGTGAAAATACAAGCTCATCCTTAAAGGATTTGTAATTTGTTGATTTGAATTCCAATAACATGCCGCCACTCCATTCTGCAAATATTCTGCAAAATCATATAATGAGTATACTCAACATAATAGAATATGTCAACATGATGTGAAAATATGTGTGTGAAAATATGTAACTTAGAAGAGGAGAACTGATATGGAACAGACTTTGGAGCAGCCGCAATACGCGCAGCCCGCGCCACAATATGCACCGCAACCCCCGCACCAACCCGCGCCACAATATGCGCCGCAACCCATGCACCAGCCCGCGCCACAATATGCGCCGCAACCACCGCACCAACCCCCAGCGGCCCCCGCACCGCAGACCTTACCAACGCTCGCGTCCCTGCCAACGCTCACACCGCAGCCCGCGCCACAACCCGCACCATACACCGCACCCCAATCCGCACCATACACCGCGCCGCAATACGCAAAGCCGGAGAACGCATTCAAGCCCAAGACGGCTGACTTCGCATTCGCTCTCGCCGCCTTCGTGCTCGGCTACCTTTTCGCGAGATGGGTCCTGTTTAGCTGGCAAGGCTGGGGAGTCGCTGTCTTCACCACGCTCTACCTGCTGGCTGCCACGGCCTATCTGGTGAAGAAAGGCACATATGCAGCAAGCCGCGCCGCATGGTTCTGGCTGGCGGTCACCTGGCTCGCCGGCATCTCGTTCGCATTATGGGACAATGCCGGCCTTGCGCCCGTCCGGGCGGCGTTCCTATTCTGCTCAGCGGTCTATTACGTGCTTGCCGCATCGGGCCGCCTGCTCATGGAACGGACGAGCAACTACCTGATCCTCGACGGCATCAATGCCACGGTCACGCTCCCGTTCAAAAACATACTCAACCAATACGTGAGCTTCAGCGCGCTCAAAAGGGACGAAGGCAAGCGGCGCAAAGCTTCGCCGGCGGTGTTTGGCGTCTTGCTGGCGGTTTTGCTGCTCGCAGGCCTGCTTCCGATGCTGGAACGCGCCGACAGCGGCGGCTTCGGGATAATCCTGCGGTTTTTGTCGGGATTGATCAGGATCCGGCTCGATATGCTATTCAACGTCACCATATATGTCCTTTGCGCCGTCCCGGTCGCCGCATACCTCTATGGGCTCGTGTCCGGCGCCGCGCATAATAAGGGGACGGAAATCATCACGCAAAATTTCGCGAATAAAACCGTCGTCATGCTGCGCCTCGTGCAGCCGACGACGATATATATAGTGCTGGGTGCGGTGTGCGGGCTATATCTGGTCTTCATTTTCAGCCAGATTCCGTATCTCTTCTCCGCGTTTTCCGGCTTAAGGCCCGAAGGGTGGCTGAATTATGCGGAATATGCGAGGCAAGGCTTTTTCGAACTGTGCAGCATCGCGGCCATCAACCTCGGTATCGTGGCCTTCTGCAACATCACGTGCAAAAAGCAGCGCTCGGATTCGCGCGTATTGAAAGCGTTTAATATATCTCTCGCGCTTATAACTCTGGCGCTCATCTGCGCTGCTTTCAGCAAGATGGCTTTGTACATAAGCGTATACGGGCTCACGATGCCGAGGCTGCTTCCATGTTTCTTCATGGTGTTCCTTGCGGCGGTTTTCGTTGCTTTGATAGCGCTGCAAAAGTGGGATTTTTCGATCGTACGCTTCGCGCTCGTGCTCGGCTCGGTGATGCTGTGCTCGCTTTTCCTATGCAATCCGGATGCGCTCGTCGTCCGATACAACACCGACAGATATCTGCGCGGCTCCCTCGCCGAATACGACGTCGAGGTGCTTTACCGCTCCGGCTTTGCGGGGGTGTCCCCGGCGTATGAGGTGCTGGAGTTTACCTCCGACAGGCAGGTACGGTATGAGGTGGGGCAATATCTTGAGTATCAAAGGAGCTTGCAAAGCGGCGTGCGGGGCGGCCTAGGGCGCGGCATGAACGAATACAGCTTCGAGATGCACAGCGCTGAAGCCCGCCTCCGCAACTGAAATCTCAATCCCGCTTACGCAAACACGCCTCCGCAATTGAAATCTCAATCCCCGCCTACACAATCCCGCCTCCGCAACCCCGGCTCCGCTTCCCGCCTCTGTGGCTGATAAATGAGAATTATTGTTGATTCGTTGTTTCCCGCTTATACTTGCGTTCGTGTTCCGATACTGACAATCGCTGCTTCAACGCATCTTGCAAGACTCCGGAAAAGTTTATATGCGCCTTCTCCGCTGCGTCATTCAACCAATATGGGAGCGTCACTGTCTTATTAACCGATCTATTTTGCTTTTTCATGTTCTCGACGTCTGCGACAACAAGGAATTTGTTGCCGCATACGGCTTCATAATTTGTTGGTTTCGGAAGCGCATTGTTTTCATCCAGCTCCGCTTCAATATATAATTCCAAGCATTCTTTAGCATTACTGATACATTCGTCGATCGTATCACCCATGGTAAAACAATTATCAATATCAGGAAAATATACTGATATCGTTCCATTATCTTCATGCTTATATACTGCCGTGTAAATATATGTGTTGCTCATTTTAAACCCGCCCTTTTTAGAATATCGTTAACCAAGCCTTTTCCCAACTCCTTATTATGGTATGGAACGATTAACTTAATTGAGTCCTTACACATTCTATAATGGCTACCTCTTACTCTTTCACACACAAACCCATTCTTTTCCAGATGCTTCACCAATTCAACTCCTGTCATATATTTGCATCACCTCTCGTTTCCCTACCATAACACATTAAACACGTGTTGTCAACTATGACACCCCCCTCGCTACGCTCGTAAAATCAGTGGGGTTACAGGTCACGGGGATCTCCCTGTTTTGTCATTCTGAGGGAGCTTGCGACCGAAGAATCTTATTTATACTGCAAAATAGGTGCATAAAGATTCTTCGCTAAAGCTCAGTATGACAGCGGTGAAAGACTAATGGATGACATGGGGGTGAATAGTAAATCAGTGGGAGATTAGACTCCCACTGATCTCGTTTCAAGCGGCGATTTCAAGTATTGCAAGCAAAAGACATCGCGATCAATTAACCGCGTTCATCCAATCGCTCACCCGATGTATGTGACCTTCCCATAATCCAACTCGTGCGGCTCCTTGCCCTTGTTCGGAGCGCCGACGAGGATGCCGATCCCAAACACGTAGCCCTCCGGAAACCCAAGGCGCTTCTTAAACTCATCGCCGCGCGGTCCCGTCAACGGCATGTTCGCCATCCCGACGATGCAGGTGCTCAAACCGAGCGCTTGCGCGGCGATCGCGATGTTCTCGCATAATATGCCGCAATCCATCGACCCATAAGCCGACCCGTCCGACAAAATGTACACCAGGCACGGCGCATTGTAATACAGCTTGCCGCCGCGTTCCTTCATGCGCTCCATCATCGCCTTGTCGGCATTCGCGGCGATAACTTCCATGCCCGCAGCGTCCAGCTCCTCGACAAAGGCCTTGTCCTTGACGACGATGAGCTTCCACGGCTGGCGGTTCATCGCGCTGGGAGCGGCAAGCGCGGCGTCGATGATAATCTTCATCTGCTCGTCCGTAAGCGGAGCCCCGGTGAAGTCCCTGCAGGAATTGCGCTCCATAATCGCCTTAATAGTTTCGTTCATGATCAAACCTCCAAATTTCATATAATGATTGTTGTCAATCAGTCTGCCTGTCATCATATCATAATTCATATTGACAATAAAGCATAAATATTCTACAATTTCACATTATAAGGCACCATAGGCAATTGTGAAACTCACGGAAGCGTGATGCGCGCCCCAATGGGCTGTGGTTACTTTTCTGAGGTCAACGATACCTTGTAGGGGCGGCAACCTGCCGCCCGCATAATGCGCCATTCCCAAGCTGCAATATAAGGCACCACGATAGGAGAACCAATGAAACAACTGGAAAAAGTGTATGACCCGAAACAGGTCGAAGACAGAATCTACAAGCTATGGAACGACGGCGGACACTTCCGCGGCCATGTCGACCCCGCAAAAAAGCCGTTCACGATAGTCATCCCGCCGCCCAACGTCACGGGCCAGCTGCACCTCGGCCACGCCTTCAACAATACGCTGCAAGACATCCTCATGCGCTACAAACGCATGCAGGGTTACGCCGCGCTGTGGGTTCCCGGCACGGACCACGCCGGCATCGCTACACAAATCCGCGTCGAAGAGGAGCTGCGCGGCGAGGGCCTCACGCGCCACGACCTTGGGCGCGACAAATTCCTCGAACGCGTCTGGGATTGGAAAAACACGTACGGCAGCCGCATCATCGAGCAGCTTAAAAAACTCGGCAGCTCCTGCGATTGGGAGCGCGAGCGCTTCACGATGGACGATGGCTGTTCGCGCGCCGTGCGCGAAGTCTTCGTCGCCCTCTACGAAAAGGGCCTCATCTACAAAGGCAACCGCATCATCAACTGGTGCCCCGACTGCGCGACGGCCCTGTCGGATGCCGAGGTGGAGCATGAGGACCAAACCGGCTCGCTTTGGCATATAAAGTACCCCGTGAAAGGCTCGGACGAATACCTCACGGTCGCCACCACCCGCCCCGAGACGATGCTCGGCGACACCGGCGTCGCCGTCCACCCCGACGACGAGCGATATAGCCACCTTGTCGGCAAGACCGTGGTTCTGCCGTTGATGGGCCGCGAGATTCCGATTATTGCGGACGAATATGTCGACCGCGAATTCGGCACGGGGTGCGTCAAGATGACCCCCTGCCACGACCCGAACGACTTCGAGGTCGGCCAGCGGCACGGCCTCGCCCAGGTCCTTATGCTCGACGAGAGCGCGAAGGTCATCAACAGCGGCAAGTACGACGGGCTCGACCGTTACGCCGCCCGCGAAGCCGTCCTCCACGACTTGGAGGCTCTCGGCTTGCTCGCGGGGATTGAAACGCACGAGCACAGCGTGGGGATTTGCTACCGCTGCGATACCGTCGTCGAGCCAATCACGTCGGACCAATGGTTCGTGAAGATGGCTCCCTTGGCAAAAGGTGCCATCGAAGTCGTTGAAAATGGTGAAACAAAGTTTGTCCCCGAACGTTTCGCCAAAATCTACACTCATTGGATGGAAAACGTCCGCGACTGGTGCATATCCCGCCAGCTCTGGTGGGGGCACAGGATTCCCGTCTGGTACTGCTCATGCGGCCATATGACCGTCAGCCGCGATGACCCCGACAAATGCGAAAAATGCGGCAGCTCGGATATCGAGCGCGACCCCGACGTCCTCGACACGTGGTTTTCGTCCGCGCTGTGGCCGTTCTCGACGCTCGGGTGGCCGGACAAGACTCCGGATCTGGATTATTTCTACCCGACCGACGTGCTGGTCACGGGCTACGATATTATCTTTTTCTGGGTGGCGCGAATGATATTCTCCGGCGTGGAGCATATGAATAAAACGCCTTTCCACACAGTTTTCATCAATGGCCTCATTCGCGACTCGGAAGGGCGCAAAATGAGTAAGTCCCTTGGCAACGGCGTAGACCCGATCGACATCATCGAGGCATATGGCGCGGACGCGCTGCGGTTCAACATCATCACGGGCAACAGCCCCGGCAACGATATAAGGTTCTATCCCGAAAAGTGCGAAGCCATGCGCAATTTCGCGAACAAGATTTGGAATGCAAGCAGATTCGTAATGATGAATATTACTGATGCTCCGGTCGATGCAGCCGCTCTGGGCAGCGTAGACCCTAAAAAACCTGCTGCTAATGCCGATGACAGTTCCCGGCTCGCTGCCCTCCCCGATAAACTTGAGCTCGAAGATAAGTGGATATTGTCAAAGCTGAACACGCTAGCGGGCGAAATATGCGAGAATCTCGATAAATATGAAATTGGCGTCGCCTCCTCAAAGATTTATGATTTCATCTGGGATGATTTCTGCGACTGGTACATCGAGCTGTCGAAGCCGCGCCTGCAGCGCGGAGGCCTCGATGCGTCCAACGCGCAAAGCGTGCTGCTGTATGTCCTCACGGAGACCCTGACTCTACTCCACCCGTTCATGCCGTTCATCACGGAGGAGGTGTACCAGGCGCTGCCTCATCGTGCCCCGGCATCCCCCCAACGCACCGCAGCCGCCCAACAAGCCGTCGCAACAGGCAGAAGCGATGTAACGAGCAGCAGCGATCCCGCCGCTCAAAGCAGCAGTACTGCGTCCCATCAAACCACAATCCAAACCAACCCCGCCGCGCCCCGGCAGACCGCCGCCCAAACCAATCCCGCCTCTACAAGCGGCAGCGACGTCCTGATGATAAGGCCCTTCCCGGTATTCAAAGAATCCCTGGCTTTCCCAGAAGATGAAGCAGATTTCGAGTCCATCATCACGGCGGTCCGCGCCGTGCGCGCCCGCCGCGCCGAGATGAACGTCCCGCCGTCAAAAAAACCGAGCCTCATCATCGTCACGGACAAGCTCGGTGTGTTTGAAGCCGGCCGCGCCTATCTCAGCAGGCTCGCGTACGCCGGCGAATTGACGATAACGCGCGAAGCCCCTCCGGACGCAAGTGGGCTTGTCGCCGTCATCACGGGCGATGCGCGGCTATATATGCCCCTCAGCGAGCTCGTCGATGTCGAAAAGGAGCGCGAACGCATCGGCAAGGAGATCGCCAAAACAAGGAGCGACATCGAGCGCTTCGAGCAAAAGCTGTCAAACGAGCAGTTCACGTCCAAAGCCCCTGAACACGTGATAAACGCGGAGCGCGAAAAGCTCGCAAAGCTCCGCGCCCTCCTGGACAATCTGCTCGCCAGCGCATCAGTTCTCTGAAACCCACCACAACATTGACATTATCAATGTTGTGGAGCATGAGCCTCATGTATATAAACTCTCATCTATAGAATTGCGCTCTGCAGCTCGTCTCTCATCCGCAAGGCCTCCAGCCTTGCGGATTCTTTATAATCAGAACCGGTTTTTTTCCAAGCAGCGATAATCGCGCGCGAGGAGTTGACAACCGCCCCTCTCCCATTTTCGTCGAAAGCGCGCGCCACGTCGGCCGCAGATCCACCCTGCGCGCCATATCCGGGAATCAGAAAGAATGTGTGATGAAGCCGCGCGCGTAAATATTCAATCTCTTCAGGATAGGTCGCGCCGACGACAGCGCCGACCCGCGAATATCCATATTCTCCTATTGTATGGTGCGATATGCTTTCCAGAAGGTCGCCGACCGCAGCGTATACAGTTCGAGGCGCACCAGCATCACCCGCTCCCGCGATCAACATATCCTGCAATTCACAAGCGGAAGGGTTTGACGTCTTCACGAGCGCGAACAGCGCCTTGTCATATTTCACCGCAGCATCAATAAATGGCTGAATGCCATCAGAACCCAAGTATGCGTTGACAGTCAAAGCATCGGCATCATATGGGCGGAACTCCGCTCCCCCCACCGTCACCGCTCCCAGATACGCGGAACTATATGCCTCCGCAGTCGATCCGATGTCGTTCCGCTTCGCATCGATAATCACATACATCCCTTTTGATCTCGCATAATCGCATGTCGCTTTCAAAGCCAGCGCGCCATCAGGCCCAAGCGCCTCATAATACGCGGATTGTGGCTTGACAGCCGGCACAATATCGCACAACGAATCAATCAGCCCCATGTTGAACTCAACGACAGCGGCCGCGGCGGCTTCCAAGCTTTCGCCTTTTTCTGTTACGTGTTTGCGAAGAATGTCCGGGGGAATATGCTCAAGCGCGGGGTCAAGCCCCACGACAGTCGGATTCCTCATCTCGTCTATTTTCTTTTGCAATCTATCAAATGACATAATACGCACCATCCCTATCCAAAATTTTCAGCATCGGCTCGCCCCCCGCGTCATTCAGCGTCCCCCCGCGTCATTCTGAGCGCCCCCCGCGTCATTCAGCGTCCCCCCGTGTCATTCTGAGCGCAGCGAAGAATCTTTTCCCCGCGTCATTCAGCGCCCCCCGCGTCATTCTGAGCGCAGCGAAGAATCTTTTCCCACATGCCCTCTACGCATCCTCATAGACAATCACGCCGCCCAAAATCGTATACTTCACCTTGCCGCGCAGCTTCGCACCGGTAAACGGCGTATTGCGCGCCTTTGACTTAAACAAATCCGGATTAACAGTCCATTCCTCATCCGGATCAAAAATAACAATGTCCGCAACGTCCCCGACCGAAAGACCGCCTCCATCTAACTCCCAGCGATCGCCTTCCGCTGCGCCCATTCCTGCGCCCGCGCCCGCACTCACGCCCACTCCCGCACCAGCACCCGCACCAACGCCCGCACCAACGCCCCCACGCGAACTCACCGCCGCGCCCCCGCGCAAGCCTAAAATTCGCCCAGGATTCACCGACATAAGCCTGATAATCGCGCTAATGCTCAACTCCCCGGTATGGTACAAATGCGTCAACGCAAGCGCAAGCGATGTCTCGAGCCCAATCATGCCGCTCGGCGCGTCGACCAATGGCCGCGCTTTCTCCTCCGCCGAATGCGGCGCATGGTCCGTCGCGATGGCGTCGAGCGTCCCATCGGCGAGCCCCGCAACTATCGCCTCAACGTCAACCTGTGTCCTGAGCGGTGGATTCACCCTCGCAATCGAATTCTGCGTCATAATTTCATCTTCGGTCAAACAAAAATATTGCGGGCAAGTCTCCGCCGTGATCCTCACTCCCGCTTCCTTAGCTTTCCGAATGATATCGACAGCACCGGCAGTGCTCACATGCGCGATATGCAGCCTTGCGCCGCTTGAAGCCGCCAGCATCGCATCCCGCGCAACGATAATCTCCTCCGCAATCGCAGGCCTCCCCGGCAGCATAAGCTCCCAAGATACTTTGCCTTCGTTGACGGCGAAATCACGCGCCAAGTCAGCATCTTCGCAGTGGCTTATGATGAGCATGTCGAGATCACGTGCCAATTGCAACGCAATGTGCATTAGCCTCGCATCGCTCACAGTCTTCCCATCGTCCGAGAGCGCGACGGCTCCGGCAGCTTTCATTGCAGCGAAATCTGCAAGCTCCTTCCCCTCCTGGCCCAGCGTCACCGCGCCGATTGGCAGCACCCTTGACGGCGCGTCCTTTCCTTTTTCGATTATATATTTTATCGTTTCCGCATTGTCAGCGACCGGCGACGTGTTCGGCATGCAGCAGCATGCGGTCACGCCTCCGGCAGCCGCAGCCTCGGCTCCAGACATGATATCCTCTTTATATTCAAATCCGGGCTCACGAAAATGCACGTGCATGTCAACGAGCCCCGGCGCAACGATGTGCCCCGCCGCATCTATAACAATCAAGCTGTTTTCCGCAGCCCCAGCGCCTCCGGCAGCCGCAGCCCCGGCGCCGCCTACCGAGGTGATTTCAACAATTCTACCATCGTCGATGAGAATATCTACCAAGCTCTCCCCACCGTCGCATAATCTACAGTTCTTTATCAGCATCAAATCACCATCGCCCCTCTCCTCTTCCACAGTGCCGGCACTCTGCAGCCATAGCTCCCTCTCCAGCTCCGCGGCACCGGCACTCCCCGCCGCCTCATCGCCCCTCTCAGCTTACTCATAAAGCAACAACACATCCGCAGGATCGACCCCGAGCGCCGCCGGCATCGCAGCGCCCCGGCTCCCCTTCGCGAGACGCCACCAAACATCAGGCGCCGCATTAGTCTGGTTCTCGTATCGAAACTGCAAGATATACTCAAACGGCTCCTCCAACTCCCCCGTGAACCTCACAGGGAGACGGTTGCTCTCGACCTCCGGGTAGAAATAATGCGCGCGGATTCCAATCGCGCATAAACCGTCGCGCACAGGTTTCGCCGTCATAAAGCGAACCCCCCACGCAGGCACTTCAACTTCAAACTCCCCGCACTTCCGCGCATCTTCCACGTTCTTGCACCCTGTCAACAACGCAGCCTGGCGGCTCTCCGGGTCGTCGAACAACTCCTTCGTTGGCTTATGCGCCACCACCCGCCCATTATCGACGAGCGCGATGTTGTCGCACAGCAAGTACGCCTCGTCCCTGTTATGCGTCACCATCAACGAACTCTTCCCAAATCGTTCCAATATTTTCATCATTTGGATTTGCAATTGCCCTCGCAAATGGCTATCCAACGCGGAAAACGGCTCGTCAAGCATAAGCAGATTCGGGCTGCCCACCAAAATTCGAGCCAATGCAACACGCTGCTGCTGCCCGCCCGAGAGCTCATGCGGCTTCCGATTTTCCAGCCCCTCCAGCTGCAACATCGTGACAGCCTCGTTAAACTTCCTCACGCGCACCGCTCGATCCTTTTCGCCATTCAACCCGCATATAATATTCTGCCTGACGCTCATGTTTGGGAACAACGCATAGTTTTGGAACAAGTATCCCGTCTTCCGGCTTTGTGGCGGCAAATTTATCTTCTTTTCCGAATCGAATAATGTGATCCCATCGAGAATAATTTTTCCGCTGTCCGGCTTCATAACGCCCGCAATGCATTTCAACGTCATGCTTTTCCCGCATCCGGACGCCCCAAGCAAGCCTGATACGCCATCTCCGCACTCAAATGAGATATTCAGTTTGAAATCACCTATTTTATTTGAAATATCAATAAAAAGACTCACTTACGCACTCTCGCCTCTCTCGTTCTCCATTGCATCTGCTCCTCTGTCTCTCTCGCTCGCGCAGTATGCACAGCAGCACATCGCAACTCAACACGCGCCCTCCGTCTCCACACGCCCTCTGCATCTCACGCGCCCTCCGTCTCCACACGCCCTCTGCATCTCACGCGCCCTCCGTCTCCACGCGCCCTCCGCATCTCACGCGCCCTCCGCTTCTCCGCGCCCCGCGCCGACCCCTCTCATCTTCTCCGCTTTTCCAGCATGTTCACAGCCAACAACACTACAGCGCTAATCGCAAGATTGAGCAACACCCAAATCATCGCGCCCCGCTCATCATTTGTCCTCCAAAGCTGGTAAACAGTCGTAGAAATAGTCGCGGTTCTCTTCGGAGTATACCCGACGAGCATGCTCGTCGCGCCATATTCACCCAACGCACGCGCAAAAGCAAGCACGACGCCTGCCAGAATACCTTGGCGACATACAGGCATCCGTATTCGCCAGAATATGTATGAGTTACTGAGTCCAAGCGTCCTTCCGGAATATGCCAAATTCTCGTCAAAACCTTCAAAAGCGCCGCGCGCAGTGCGATACATCAACGGAAACGCGACTACAGTGGCGGTCAATATGCCGCCATACCAAGTCATAACGAATTTTATGCCAATTTGCGCAAGCAATATCCCTAAGGGCCGCCTGTTCCCAAACACGATTAAGAGGAAATATCCGCACACAGTCGGCGGCAGCACCAATGGCAACGTCAAAATTACGTCGACGACGCCCTTGATCGCGCGCGGCAGCCTCGCGGCATAATATGCGGCGAATATACCAACGAAGAACACTATAACCGCGCTGATTGCAGCTATGCGCATGGAGTTCCATAGTGGAAAAAGATCCAATCGTCGCCCCACCCTTTCAATATACATTAATGTCGCAACGTTCGTATGTCATGTCTTGCGGCAATCATCATATCATGTCTTGCGGTTCCGGCGTAGCCGGGAGCAAGACGATATACATAAAATTAAAATATGATGATTACGAAGTAATCATTATATCATGTCTTGCGGTT
>JGI24702J35022_10001707_pt1 | contig 13623 bp, 16 predicted proteins | sample TergutTh196P4_FD_35022 | JGI IMG/M metagenome (IMG submission 35022)
GCGTTTTCTTTCATATACCAATCCTTCACGAGATTGCGGGTCAAGCCCGCAATGACGGGAGTGTAGAGTATTCAGTTGGCGTCAAGTGCATACCCAGGAAACACTATTAAATACATCAAGGTCGAGTCTGAAGGGGGTTTAGGGGTGTATATTTTGGAAAACAAAATTTGCGGGATACTTGACGAGCAAATTATTAGAGTTTATCAAGCGTATAACAAAACCTGGCAGTCGTGGTCATGACATTATTTTATTAGAAACCAAATGAAAGGAGAAATATGCATAATGAGAGAACTGCTTGAAAATTTGAGCAAAGAAGAACTAATCGATTTTTTCTTGGAATACGCCAAGAACGACACAAAATTCGCTAACGCTATAGATGTACGTTTCCGCGAACCGAATTTCAACGAGGAACTATTGAAAATTGAAAGCNTTATCGACCATGAGCTTATTGGAGCNCCCGAATCTTTTGATTACGACAGTTGGGGCGACATAGTTTTTAATGTTGGAAGCGTTTATTCTGAGATTGAAGAACGCACAGATCAGGGGCATATAAAACTAGCGTTTGCGGAAGCCGAACTGCTCTACCGCAAGCTGCTTGATATTTTTGAATATCAGGGCGAATGNGAGGTAAGCAGTAAAGCGGAGAGTTGCCTGGACATNATGTCTGATATCGCGGACAAAGCCGTGCTTGATGAAGATAAGGNGTACATATTCAATACATGCATTGAACTCGCGAATACTGAAGCCGGAAAGGATTACGGCGCTGATTATGAAGATATACTGCTGAGAATCTCATCAAAGTTTGTTACTCCCGAAACACGGGAAAAACTGGAACTCGCCGTGGAGCGGTTTAAACGTGGTTGGCGCGCGCAGGAGTTTGCGTTGCTTCGGTATGAGATTATATGCAACTTCGATGGCATCGAGGCTGGCGACCGTTATGTCGCTGAAAATCTATGTTTTCCGAAAATCCGAGAGATTGCTCTTAATAGGGCAATTATAAATGATAATTTCGTTTAGCCTATATTACAGTTGTTCCAGAAATGATGATGTTGACGGGGCTGGGCAGTGCAGGTTGTCTGGTTCACGTTATAATTGATTTTATGCGATTGCATTGAAATTACATTGAAATTGCGCTTTAATAGCTTGACATAAGCAGTTTAACACGTTACACTGTAGGCAAAACAACAAAGGAGTTATTTCAATGTCTGCTAAAACATCCAACGTCAGCTTTCGAATCGACACAGACATCAAAAATCAGGCGGACAGTCTTTTCGCCCAGCTTGGGTTGAACATGACAACCGCATTTAACATCTTTTTACGGCAAGCAATTCGAGAGGGCGCCCTTCCTTTTGCCGTCTCCATAAACAACACGCAAAGCGCTGCAGCCACTGCCTTACTTGAGGCTGATCGGCTACTGGCTGCGGAACGATCACGTTTGGCTGGAGTTCACGGCTACTCGGTCGTCGAGTTTCAAAACAACATGCAGGAAGCAATACGAAAAGGAGCGATTTCGCGTGGATGACGAAGATATCACATATGAAGTGGAAATTGATCCAGCAGCAAATGATCAAATGTACGAGCATTTTTCGTTTCTTGCGCGTGTAAGCGAAACTGCTGCGCAGAAACTGCTGGACGGACTCATTGCTGATATCCTTTCACTTGAGAGATTACCATACCGTAATTCTGTTTATGACCGCCCCTACTTACCTAAAGGAAAGTATCGGCAAATGATATCCTGTGGTAGATATCGAATAGTTTATCAAATTGATGGCTTACATGTTTATATTGATGATATCCAGGATTGCCGCCAAGATGATAACAAGAGTTTGCTTTATAAATAAAATATCGCAGCCGGCAAACTAAACAGAATCCTGTGACAGGTGTTACTACCAGCATTGCTACCTCCCACTCTATTCACATTATACCAGTTCCACTTCACGAATGCGCAGCCCCAGGACCTCTCGCCGGAACGCGCTTTCCACAAGCTCCAAACTCCCGGCAATATACCTGTTGCTAACCCCTCCAATCTGGAACAGCGTTCGATACCGCACAGCGTCCCTTTGTAATACGGCCCTGCGCAGTACACTGCCGTCCCTGCTAAGCTCGCTATCATTTGCTAAACAATCAACCACCTCAAGTTTTGGCATGTAATAGTCCATATGCCGCTTGTTCTTTTTGTCATACAGCATAACATAATTAAACCTAATGGTATCATCATAAAGCCGTACCAGATTAGAAAACTCTTTTGATAACATTAGGTATGGGTGCGACAGAATATCCACAAAAATAGCATTGACTGATAGTGACACAGAAAACTTGCTTAATCGCGGAATATCCCATGCTGCCTGCAGCTTCGGATTCATTTCTTTATACCAGTCCAAAAAAGTTGGCTGCGCATATTGATCATCAGCGTCAAGAAGAAAAAACTTCACTTCTATCCTCCTCTTTCGGCCATACAACCTTGGCTTTATCCATATACCCGCCAAAAAAAATCTCAAAATCCGGATCTACCGTCATTTTTTTATATTCAGGAAGATTCAATAAAGTCGGAATAGCATTGGAAATAAGTTCCAATGCAACAGCATGATAGTAGTACACATAGCGATATCTGATTTGCTCCAGCTCATGTCTTCGCGGTGAGAAAATATGTTGCTTTACCAGCTCTTTATAAATGTGATCCATATCCTCTGACAGAAAGCCGTACAACCAATCCAATGTCAGGTAAACGTCAATTTCATGTGGGTCTGCATAAAAACGCTTGTCAAAAATGTCCAGCTTAACTGAATACCCGCCGGCCCAAACGCTGCTGTAGAGGTGTGACAACACCATATATCGAATGACGCCCTTGTCTTGGCTTTCTTGAAAATCGGCTGCCTGCCTAAATGCTTTTTTAAATGCAAAAACAAACTGGGCTTCGATTTCATCGCCATGTATTTTGAGGTACTCCTCAATCCCACCTCGGCTTTGCTCAAAGCGGCTAGAGGCAGAAAGCTTCATTATATCGAAAATTTGTTCTATCCTGTCCATATCATTAAGTCCATATTTCCCAAACTATTATTGCATATAAGAATTTGTTTAGGGGTTGTGAAAGACTGCTATTCTTTTTAAATAATCATTAATTTTCTTAATTTCCTCTTGTACTTCATCGTGACTCATAATGAACACAATTACAAACCTCCTTTTTTCTCTACTGTAAAGGTAAAGGTAAATGTGTGTTTTGCGCAGCATTTGCATTGTAGAGTAGATTGATTGAGCCATCTGCATAAGTTGGTCTTAATACTGAGGTATGATACCAATTTCCATCTGACCCTAAGTATTCTGTTCCTTCCCAGGAAGTTGGCGTGAAACCCCTCCTTCAAAGATTTCTGTGTACTCAAGCGCCTTAATTATAAAAGGTTTCCACTGATCAAAATAACGTATACAACAGTTAAATACGCCCAGAATAACGATCTGCTCAGAGCCAAGTAGAAATTGCAGATTATACGCTTCGTCATTAATGGTGAAGCTTTTATACTCAAACCAATACCCATCACAGTTTTTGCCAATAATTTCACCTGTTTCATAAAAAACAGATTCAGGAGCGGTTATCAAGATAGAATCTTGCATAAGAGCCATTGATTCTTTTAAGTCGCGTCCGTTACGGTCAATACAGCTCAAGCAGATGTTATCAGTAACATCATTTCCAGTGAGGATCAGTTGAGGCCTGTGATCCGAAAGATACCGTAGTCGGGCTAATGTATCCGGCATCTGGACAAAGCGCTCAGGCAACAGCATTTGGGCTTTTCCATCAAACAATTTGCGATAGGAAAATCTTACTCGCTCCTTGCGAATTGGTACGGCGTCGACTTCCAAATCGAAGCGCCAAAGTAGGCTGCGATGAAGTTTTCTTAACTCTATTATTTTTTTATCAGCGTATTGTCCGTCTTTCATTTGTTCCTCCGCCTGTCGGTCTTTATGTCTGTTTTTGAGTATTCCGCTTCTCCAATAGTCTTTTTTAGCAATGTCTTACCCTCTTCATCATTTATCCCGCATCCATATGTACCCAAAAGTAATCTGCCCTCAAATGAGACAGCGAACATTGTATTGAATGTTTGAGACTCTCCGACGCCTGTACGGAAACAAAAGCCGCTACACTTTAGATTTCCAAAACGTAAAGGGTTCGCCTCTGACAAGAGCGAACTCGGATAAAGGCTCCATATCAGCTTTCTCAACTCCCTAACAAGATTGATGTTTTCCCCCGCTCCAAGTTTTTTGTCGAGCAAACTAAAAGTCAAAAATCTGGAAAACCCCGCAGTCGCGTATATAAACTGCGGTCGATCCTGATATGGAAACATTTCAACTGCCTCAGATTCTTCGACCAGATAAAAATCGTCTGGAAAGCGAATACGCAGTTTATCCTCAAATAACGTTGTCTCTTGCATTTTGTTTCTCCATAAAAACTACACTGATAGCCCTTTCCTTTGTGTTAGGGAGCTGTTTGGATAACAAGGGCTCAGCGCGACTGGGATCGACGGATTCCATAAGCTGACTGCGCGAGGGCTTGTTCACCCAATCAGCAAACAGGCAGTCGCGCAGGTCGAATTCAATCATCAGTGAGAAATCTAGGGAATTCATCAACAGGGATGATATAATCTAATTCAACATCATAAACTTGTGAAACAGAGTTATTCAATTCAATATTAAAATCATCCATCAATGAAACAATTCGCTTTTCAATGCCGATATTTTCCATACTCATTCCCCAACAAGCGCGCGTCTCTCCCCAGTCGTATCTCCTTAGCCATTCAATATTTCTAAATTCCAATTCTTGAGTTTTTTCTTCCTGATTACGCAATGATACCTTAACGCCAAATCCAGTCAAGGCATCAATTTCACCAATTAATTGTTTAATTTGAGCGCTTTCATGCCAATGCTTTACAACATAAGCCGCGTCTATACACGGCCATTTTGACAAGAACTCACTTCTCTTGCCCGGTTGATTTATCAGCTGCTCAATATCATTTCTCTTCTTCCAAATCATCTTCCTTATCACAAAGCAAACCTCTTTATCAAACTCTTCGCGCTGATTTGAAAACAACGAATAAGAAATCATACTGTTGTTTGGAACATCAAGTACAAAACGAAAGATAAGACCACATGTAATTCTTTCATCACCTTCATTTTTTGTGACGCGAATTGACGCTAGCTGCTCAATACAAAAGTTAGCAATAGCTTCATACCGAAACATAGGCACTTTGTATTTTGAACATACATTACTTATGTTTTGCGCATTTCCGTTTTCTTTGAAAATATTTCCATTTTTCATTTCAATTCCCCTCATGGTATCGGTATTGTATCAACATACTGGGGATAACTACTTCCGTTAACAAGAGAGTAAACATCGCCAGTTCTTGGATTCCAATATAGATTTGCGCCACTCTTTCCGCCCTGCGCTTTTGCTCCTGAAGTGTAGTCTTCACCGCCCAATTGCTCTATTACATAGTTAGGCACCCGTTTTAAGTCACTAATCTTGACGTCGTCTGGCGGTCCGCAATCAGGACCTGCATTATGAACAAGTATGCTGCTCTTGGTAATGTAATACGTATGCCAGTCATTTACCCTAATATTGTATACTTTTGTGGGTTTATCAAGTTTCTTTATTCCTACAGCTTTGGTTACTGTTAGTTTACTATCTATATTTACTAAAACATCTTGGGCTAAAATATCTTTTGCCTCTATCCAACCTTTTCCCTCAACAAAAAATGGATGTTCTGGCGTGACATTAACAACTTCAGCGCCGGCCCATATTTCAATGAGTTTAAGTGATTCATTTTCAAATGTTTGAAATACTTGTTTGTATCCAACTTCGCCAGTGTCAACATTTTTTGAATATACAAAATCTCCACGTACTATTTTTTCTATTTCCCTATATCCATCTATTATTTTTACATATGTCCCTGCAACAAAACATTTTACGTTTTCCGGATTGCTATAGCTCTGGTTGCCTCTACCTGCATACATACTCGCGTACATTATAGCTCCATAAGCTGCCGTAGTAGCAGCTTCAGCTAAAAACGAGAGAAGTGACTTGTGTTCTTCCTGCCATTTGATTAATCCCCATAATCCGCCATTTGCCACTTCTCCAGCGTACCATTGACTGTCCACCTTCAATATGGAAAGCATTTCAGCGTTAAGGTAGCGAGGATCGGCGTTGGTTTGTATCCTTGTACGCGTGATCATAGCTTCCATGCTGTTTAATAGTGAAACCGGATCACCAACTCCAGCAGAGGCTACCAAATGACCCATACAGGCTAATATTATCGGTCCCATTATGTCATTATTTCCCTGAGCCATAAGAAATATTTCGCCGTTATAGAGATCACTGTTAACAATTTGACCTAGCAAATCCAGCACTTTTTGGCTTATGTCATTTGGCGTATATATACTGTTATAAGGATTCATTAGGAATGCCAGTAGATCATCGTCGAGCTCCGCTAGAAGCATCAATTGTTTCCCAATATCGGTGTTTTGTCCGGAATTCACTGGCACAACAAACATCCCCCACGCTTTGCAAACCAAATGAGAATCTGTTGTGATTATTTCTTTGCCGCCGAAGGTCTCATTTTGCCCGTCGGAGTTTATCCACTTATCATCAAGCACCCATTGCGATACGCAAGAGCCACCAGCGTAGCAGTCCCCGAATGGCTTTATATTATCATCTGGTACACAGTCTGTCACGACAAACTTTGCGGGCAATCCATTAATGCCTTTTTCGACATAGTCCTTTGTGAGGAGATAATTATGCATGCTTCCATACATGCACCGCAATTCAGCTCCAAACACAAGATCCTCCGGATCCTTCACACCACCTCCCAACAGCACCACCCCCAATTCAATACAACGTCTTTACAGTGTTTTTCTAAACGTATCTATCTCACGCTATTCTATTCTAAACTTAGCGCCTGTGAACGCAATATCATCATCCAATCGGACGCTTGCGCCCCCTTGGACCATATTTACCGAGTCAAAAGAACAACCTGTACTAATCTCAAGCCAATATACCGTACGTCATGTACGTGCGTTTGGTATTTAAGGTTGGCTACACAACTGCGGGGTAGTCTTCTGTCCATTGGCCTATTGCCTGGAAAGCTGCCCTTCAACAAGATCTAATAAAAAATCTCCAAAATCCTCTGCGACTTTATCAACCTTAACGTATTCCTTGCCATTATTGATTGCCATAATAACCGGTGGTTCTCCATCTTCATTAAGTTGGCTGTAATCAAGATAACCATAATATCCGTCATCAAAGAAGTATAAGGTTAGCCATTTTGATGGTAAATTAAGGCATTTGCGATCCTGAAGTGTAGCTTCTATGGCACAGCCCGCATGTTCTCCTGAAAAATCGTCTTTACATATTCCAAAAAACTCATTTCCAAAAAAACTTAAGTACCCTAACCTTTTGTAAAATTCATAATTTTGTTTAGAAAACTTAATACCAAACAATTCTTCAGCCTTTGTAATGACCTCGTTTGATCGCCCCCCTCTTATTGTATAAAATCTGCATTGCTTCGCCAATTCAAGCGCTTTTTCAAAATTTTGATAACTCATAATTCTTTTCCTCGCGTTGCATACCAAAGGAGAAGCTGTTGTGATTATCTCTTTGCCACCGACGGTTTATCAAAGCCTGATATTTATACATTAAAGCAAAATGTCCAGATTAATTGAATACCCGCCAGCCCCAATGCTGCTATAGAGATGTGACAACACCAGATATCGAACAGCGCCCTTGTCTTGGGTTTCTTGCAAATCAGATACCTGCCTAAATGACTCTTGAGATGCAAAAACAAACTGGGCTTCGATTTCATCGCCCTGTATTTTGAGATACTCCTCGTTCCCACCTTGGATTTGCTCAAAGCGGCTAGAGGCAGAAAGCTTCATAATATCGAAAATTTGTTCTATCCTGTCCATATCATTAAGTCCATATTTCCCAAACGAATCTTGCTTTTGTTGGGATACCACCGATATTTCTTCATGGATATTTGCTTTGCTTCTGCCCTTCTCTGTCGCCGCGTCAGCCCCCACGCCTGGGAGTTTCACTGCTTATCTAACGACATTGGGGCCAATCAGTAACATGAAATGCTCCAATACAAAGGAAATAACAGTTAGGCATTTTCCTGCATTAACAAATAGTCAGCTTTTTTTTCAGCAACAATTATATAATAATAATTATCACCAAAATTTGTACTATACCAATCAATATATTCAATTATTTTTAAGACACTTTCTTCTATATTTTTTTCCAAGGTAAGAGATTTGTCGTAGGTATAGCTCCAATTATCATAAGTATAGCTAAGGTTATCATTCAATACATCACAGCCAAGTATTGCATATGTATTATCTGATAAAAACTTTATTACTTCTAACACATCAGTACATTTCCACGCATACTCCGTTGTCATTGTCACTTTGCCTGTAGATTTTAGTTCATTTGTTAAATAATCGCTAATCAATTTTCTCACGCCCCTTTCAATAAGGTCTAAATAGTCTATGATTGCATACTCCATCAGCGTCGATAATATATTCAAAGACTCCAGGTGCTCCATTTATACTTCCTGGCATTTGAATTAGTGTGCGCGAAACGCCATCTCTGCCAACGATAGTGCTTTGGTCGCTAGGTAAAGCCATTTCATCTATTAATGATGGGTAGGAGTGGTAAAGATCTGAAGAGTTTGACATTTGAGCTTTTACTTTGTCTGTATATTGGACATCTGATAAAGGATTATTATCAGCGCCTCCCCCCGCGCTTCTATTCGCTTGTCCAATTTCTCCGTCAATAACATCTGGATTTGAGTCGTAGTAGCTTGGGTTGCCTCTACCTGCATACATACTCGAGTACATTATCGCCGCATAGGCTGCCGTAGTAACAACATCAGCTAAAAATGAGAGAAGCAGCTTGTTTTCTTCCTGCCACTTGTAAAATCCGCCATTTGCCACTTTCTCGGAGTACCATTGACTGTCCGCTTTCAATATGTCAAGCATTTCAGCGTTAAGATAGCGCGGATCGGCATTGGTTTGTATCCCGGTACGCACGAGCATACATTCCATACCGGTTAACATTGAATTCGGGTCACCAACTCCAATGGAGGGCTCCAAATGACCCATACAGGCTAATATTATCGGCCCCATTATGTCATAATTTCCTTGGGCCATAAGGAATATTTCGCCGTTATAGAGATCACTGTTAACAATTTGACCTAGCAAATCCAGCACTTTTTGGCTTATGTCATTTGGCGTATATATACTGTTATAGGGATTCATTAAGAATGCCAGTAAATCACCGTCGAGTTCCGATAGAAGCATCAATTGTTTCCCAATATCGGTGTTTTGCCCGGAATTCTCAGGCCGGATTAACATCCCCCACGCATCGCAAACCAAATGAGAAGCTGTTGTGATTATCTCTTTGCCGCCGAAAGTTTCATTTTGCCCGCTGGAGTTTGTCCACTTATCATCAAGCTTCCACTGCGACATACAAGGGCCTCCAGCGAGGCAGTCCCCGAATGGCATTATATTAACACCTGGTACACAATCTGTCACGACAAACTTTGCGGGCAATCCGTTAATACCTTTTATGGCATAGTTCTCTGTGAGAAGATAATTATGCATGTTTCCATACTGGCACCATAATTCAGCTCCAAACACCAGATCCTCCGGATCCTTCACATTGCCGCCCAACAGAACTACCCCCAATTTAATACATCGTCTTTACAACATCTTTATACACCTATCTAGATCACTCTATTCTGAACTTTGCGCCTGTGAACGCAATATCATCGTCTAATCGGACGCTTGCGCCGCCTTGGACCATATTTACCGAGTCAGACCCGGATACAGTCATTGACGCTTCTTCACTCGTTATTGTTATATTCGAAGCGGCTTGAATTAAGATTTCCTTGTCGCTTATAATCTTAATGCCCGCCCCATCGTCGAGTTCTATAGACAGGCCGTTATTATTTGTCAGTTTTATTAGTTCCGGCGTCATAAGCAATTCTTTTCCATATATCGTTTTTATTGACTTATGGTCGGGATTTTGCCTATCAGGAGAATTCCCCTTGTGGACCGCGCTGATAACATAAGCGTTTTGTTCCCTCTCGTCTGGTATGTGCAGCCGGACCTGATCGCCAATTTCCGGCATGCAGTACCAACCGGGTCCATCCGGCGTCGAGTAAACGGTGGAGTATGGAAACCATATAGTTTCGTCCTGCGAAACGTTTTCGTCATCCGTTACGTCTATACGGACAACGTCCTGCTTAACTTCTCTGATAACCGCGTCAAAAGAACAACCCGTATGCCTATTGTTGAACGCAGGAATAAACGCCATTCCCTGTTCGCTTCTGAGAAAGTACGTATGTATAAGCTCGTTTCCAATATATTCGCTATGGATTTTACAGATATAACCTGTATAACAATCCAGTGAAATCTGATCCCATAAATTATAAATATCGCGAGTTTGGAACTTGAACTCTAAATAATCATACTCCGACAATGAGCCAAGCCCGCTGGAGCTATTGCGCATAAAATCACCAACACGTTTATTTGCTGTAAATGGTGTGTTTATGGGTGTTTTTACAACACCCGAAGTCTCCATTGCACCAACATAATACACAGCGCCGGTATGAGCCACGCTCGGTGTTATATAAGAACCAAAATGACTTGCGATCCGCCTGATAAATTCCCAATCTGTCTCCAGATACTGAAGCAGTAGTCCTCCAATAGGAGATTTTATTGCGCTTATTCCAGCAAAATACGAGTCTGTATACCCTTTGCCTATTACTTCCATAACCTGCTCGTAACTTAGATTTGGGTTTTGAAATGTACGAAAATGCGTTTCGCAATCCATCAACCATGTGCCGCTCATTATTTTTAGCGTGAGTATCGTTCTGTGTGGGAAACTCTCCATTGAAAATCCAGCGACGATACCATTCATAACGTCTGTACTTTGCTTATTTTCATCAATTGCGGAAATTCGCGTCCATACGTCTTGTGTTAGTTTTTCACGATACGCAGCGGCGTTTTCATCGCTGATGAGACCTGTGATAATCGCGCAGGCATGCTTATTAATTTCTACATCAATTGTTAATGATAGAATTGATAAAAACTCAAATTCTGTAATTTCAATCCGACATTCTCTCATCATGCCCTCCTTCAAAGATTTCTGTGTGCTCAAGCGCCTTAATAATAAAAGGTTTCCGCTGCAGCCCGTTCTCTTTTGCTAAGGAGCTGTTGGGATAACAAGGGCTCAGCGCTGCTGGGATCGATGGATTCCATAAGCTAGCTGTACCCGAACTGAATCCGACAGCTCCTGTACTGAAGCTAACCGCACCGGCTCGGGTTGCTGATCCTTTACCGGTTTTGGCTCGTGTTTCCTTTGGCTTGACGCTGCGTAGCATCTCTTCTGTTATTGCTTTTGATGTCTCCATTGGAGTTAATCGAGTCACCTTGCTTATTGCCGGACTTTTCCCAATCCCTCCATTTTTCACTGATAACGACATGCATATAATCCTCCGTTTTTCCAAATAATACGCGGCTTCCAGCTGAAAATCGGGAAAACTCATCATTCGGCGCACGTTGAGGGATTGCCGACAATGCTGTTTGGAATACATCTGAAATATCATATTGCGGCTCGTTTTCATTTTGCCTCGTGAGCTTTGCCAGTTCAAATTTCAGTTTCTCGCGTTTCTCCTGTTCGGCTTCCGGATTTGTTTCGCCAGCGCCATATTCGATTGAAGTAAGGTTACCCTTCTTGCCTTTACGCTTGAAGTATTTACCAGTTGCTTGAAATTTACCTTTGCCACCTGTGGAATCAACATTGTGGCAAAGATTCATTACAGTGGGTTCACCTAGGTTGCCGCGTACCGTAGTTACCTCTTTTGGCGCTTGCATATTTACTGCGGCGCCGCGAATGCTGATATTGCCGACAGCTTTTATTACAACTTCTTTTTTGCTGCTAATATGGCAACCGAAGTTGTCGTCCAGCAGAGCGGAGTCGCCTGTTTCTGTGGCTGTCAAATCCATTGTCTCCGGCTTTAGAGATAGACTTTTTCCGGGTTCTGTCATCAGGAATCGCTGGGTTACGTCTTGGGTGAGCGGACAAACGGAACCGTTTGCTCTAACATTTCTAATGCAGATTGCGCTTTGCTCGTCAGCGTTTTGCGAATACAGCGAAACGCTTGTTTCCAACGGCGGCATGTTATACATTATATTTCCGCTCTCGGGCAGCCATGTGTAGAAATAAGCGTCCCCCACGTTTTGCTCTTCGTCGATATCCAAATGAAGGCGGAGTTTTTCCGCTTGCCTTTCTATAACCTTTCCTGTGAGCGAACGCCCACGAAAAACTGGATTATACTCCGGAAGGGCTTTGCAATAGTTAGCGCCAGCTAGGCGGTATGTGAATAATAAGACACTTTTGCTTTTATCTACCCATGCCGTTGACTCACATACATACCAAACATCACCTTGAAATAGCACCGCGTCTCCAATGTGGCGGGGAATACAGTCATCAACGTCGTAATACACATACTGCCCTTTGTACCCGGAGCGATTGCGGCAAAACTCGTCGTCAAGGGCAAAACGGTATGTGGCAGTATCGAGGCGGCTGGCGCTTTTTCCTATTGGAAAGCCAACATGAATACCCAGAAAATCCGATCGCGCCATCGGAACAACCTGCGCTTCAAGCCGACTGGAAATCCTCCGGACAAATTCCCAATCAGTTTCATTGTACTGTATATACGGCTTTTCAATGGGTCTGTCGTTAATGTTAAAATCTGCGGAGGCGCCATATTCTTCCAGAATAGCAGAAACGATCTCTGAATGCGTTTGCTCCGTCTTTTGAAAAGAACGATACTTTTTTTCAAGGTCGAGCATCCAGCTTAAAGATCTCGCGGTAATTTGAAGAGTTAATACGCCGGAGCAAAAGTATTCCTGCGCGCTAAATATGACTCCGTAGAATAAAACATCTTCAGAATCTTTAATTCGTATACATATTGGTTGCCCACTGAGGTCGCCGCTAACACACCCTACTTTACTGGGGTCAAGAAAAGCCTCAATTTCAGCCGTCGCATGTTCGCCTGCCCGCCAAGAAATTAGCAGGTTTTGAATTGAAAGCTTTCCAATATTACAGTCAACGCGCAACGTAGCTAAGTCTATCTCTTTTTTCAATACTGACACTCTCCTTTTATACTGGAGAGAAATGCTCAAATATTCCAGCAAATATAAATATACTTGACTCGTGGTCGAAAAGATATACGTTGTTTACAGTATTCAAAATATCATTTTTCTATCAATTTGTCAATCTGTTCTGGGCACAATTAACCTGTTGACATTGTCTTATTATCTGCTAAACTATTTAAAAAAGGAGGTGTAATAATGGGTATTAGGATCAGTATAGTAGGCGCCGACGCAATTAATTTAGGCGAAGAAAATATCACAGCGTGTACATTTACCACAGAGACTCAAAATGAGGCGAACGCAAGATCCACAGACGTAGCAAATACACTCGTCATTAAGGGCAAGATTTTTTCGGCGATTGGCGGAGAAATAGCGGATGATTCGATGAAAATCGCGAAATGGACAGCCGTAAAAGCAGAA
>JGI24702J35022_10001708_pt1 | contig 13622 bp, 9 predicted proteins | sample TergutTh196P4_FD_35022 | JGI IMG/M metagenome (IMG submission 35022)
TTCCCAGTTGCTCCTGAATGATCTCCGCTGCCCTGTTATGGTTCGGTGTGCCGGAAATGAGCTCGACTTCCCCACCGGTATAGGTGGAAGCGGCAAGATATTCCTTCGCCTTATCGAGGTCGTACGGAACGATCGGAATGTCGTTGTTGCGGAATTCTGTCGCGTATCCCCAGACAGTCCCGCCGGTTTCGGGTATGCCATACTGTCCGCTTGCGACTTCGGCTATTTCCGCCCTGTCAATTGCGCTCGCAACAGCCAATCTGAAATTCTTGTCTCCGGTGATTGGATCGCCCATGTTAAAATCAAGCGAGCAGGACAAGTTGCCAAGCTTCGAGTAGACGGTATAGTTCGCAGTGTCGGCTGCAAAGTTTGGAATTTCTTCAGGCTGGATATTCAGGCACATGTGCGTTTCGCCGTTTTGCATCATGATAGTGCGGGCGGTCGCTTCCGGTACCCAGCGGATAATCAATTGCCTTGTCGGTTGCTCCCCGCCCCAATAACCTTCATTACGGGTGAGTTCAGTGTATTCGCCCGCAACAAAGCCTGTGACAGCGTATGCGCCCGTGCCGACCCATGCGCCTTCTACGGGGTTGGCATCAATGGCTGCCTTGTTGACAATTCCGGCGCCCGGCGTTGCCAGATAGTACAGGAATTCAACGTTTACCGCTGCCAATGATATTTCAACGGTGTATTCATCAATGGCTTTTGCGGAGTCGGCTAATCTCCACGCGTCGGCGCCCATAGAGCCCGTGCTTTCTTTTGCCGCCAGAAGCGTGTCGACGACGGATTGCGCATTGAACTTGTCGCCATTGTGGAAGTTGACACCTTCGCGCAATTTGAATGTATACGTCAACAAGTCGTCGCTTATATCCCACGATGTCGCGAGCTGCGGGATATAGCTGCCATCCGGCATACGGTTGATAAGCCTGTCGTAGATCAAAGCATTTGTCACGCGGTTAAATACGGCAGTGGCGCCTGTTACCTGAGCGCCGACAGCAACAAAGGACCCTTCGGCGATAATGTCGATCGTATCGGCATACTTGACATCATTGGCTGTCGAAGGCGCCGTTGCGCTTGGTTCTGCCGCTGTGCTGGGCGCAGGTGATTCTGAGGTTTTGTTGCCGCATGCAACGAGCACAAAAATCATCGCAAGGATCAATAGTATTGCAGGTAGTCTTTTTTTCATCTTCATTTCCTTTCCATTTTTCATATAACAAATTCGCTGACAATCCGGCAGGGCATCCCCTGCCAATCAACTCACGGCTACTCGCCGCATTACAAAAAATCCTACCACGCAGGCAGGCAAAAGTCAAGCACACACTCAAATTTCCGCTTCAGTTTCTCGCTTCAATTTTACCACTTCATTTCCGGGAATCATTTCGAGAAATGTGTCAAAAATTGCACGATTTCGCTGAATCGTGTTGTAGTCAGCAAACGATTGCGCCTCTGAAGGTAAACTGTATATAATTCAAGGCATATAAAGAGTTCATTGGGAATTGGCACTGCCCCGCCGGTGAGTTCTGTCATCGTATACGTGTTCTTTTCCCTCGATTATGGCACCGCCGCTTCGCACAAGCGGGAACCACCATTTTTCGCCCAATTCCTCCGGTTCGACGAAATTATTCTCGCGACGGAGTTCCGCCTGGCGACGGACGGATGCGAGCAACGCTTCGACACTGCCGTCCCAGTCGCGGAAATCCTCCGGTCTGCTGTCACGCCTGTTCCAAGGGCAGACTTTTGTGCATCTTTGGCAGATATTCCCCACTTTGTTCGTCAGGATGCCCGCTGCGCATTTGCTCGCATCCATGGCCCAGCGCATATATCCGTTGTACTCAACCTTATCTCCGTATGAGATTGCCTGCATCGCGCACTGCTCGGCGCAAATCCTGCATCCATCGCAATAATCCTGCAGCCCGAAATCGATTGGCATGTCAGGCTCCAGCGGCAAGTCCGTCAGCACGGCAGACACCTTGAAAGCCGCGCCAACAAACGGGTTGAGCGGTATCCCGAGCCTGCTTTCTTCCCCAAGACCAGCCTCGATCACAAGCTGCGGCATAAGCGTCGAATACTTGTGTGGAATCGTAGAGTCTGAGCGCCAGCCAAGCCTGCGCAGATAGGCGGTCATATTTTGCGCCTGGCAACCGCAAAGCTGGTAGACCTGGAAGCTGCATGGGTCGTCGATCCATTCCCTTCCGAATGACTGCCTCATGACGTATTGTTTCTTTACATTCAGCAGAACTATCGCACTGTCATATAATGAATCATCCCCGAGTTTTTCCCACGTTTCCAGATATATGGCGGATTTCGGGAGCTTGCAAATGCCGACCATGTCAGCACCAAGGAAGTACCCGAGAGCCTTGATATGACGCGACAATATGCGCGGGTCTTCCGGCAAAGGAGCCCGCGCATCCGCGACTTCCGGCAGCTGGTACTTCGCAATATAGTTTTCAAGCGAGGCCATCGACGAGCAGAGCGGGTCGCGGTCGTAAAACATCACACCTTCTTCGCGTATTCTCCTCCCCAGTTCCGATTTCATAGCTTTGGATATCGCATTGTCTGATGTCGAACGTTGCGTTATCTCCCCGACGTACCCCGCTGTGGGCTTATCGACGCGCCTAAGTTTTTCCAGGGGGTATGGTCCAAGCTGTTGCTCGTTCAGGAGTATATCGCGATACTTGAAATCCATGAGACTTCTCCTGTCTACTGTAATGATTCAAGGTTGTATGTTCAAAAAAGCACGATTTCTCTGAATCATGAGGAAAACATCAAGCTGCTAGATTGTTATAATCAACAATTGCAAGCTCATTCATTGCTTTTTCTGCTGTTTTGACAATTGTCTCTAATCGCTTTATAACATCGCCGGTATAAATAATTTCATTACATTCAGAACACTTGTAACATGGTACATTTCTCACAATTACAAGGCATTTTCCTAGATCTGTGACATCTGTTGTTGTTCCATACGATGTCACAGCATTACAGGAAATACATTTCAAGGCTAACGCTCCTTTCTTGTCTTATAGTCACTCTCCCAATCGTTATCATTTGGCCAATAAGCAGTTATAATATATAGATATCCATTGTCTATACTCAAAACTATATGGATATAATTATTAGGTTCAGCTACTCCTAACAGCAAACAACTCGGAAACGGTGTATCGTCTTCATATTGCTCAATTATTTCTCCTGTTTGTATGGCTCTTTTTATTGTTTCAATGGTGATGTTCCGTTCAGATAGTCTCATCTTAGCATGCTTTGTCATTGCAATACATTCATCTTGACACAGATTCCGAATTTCGTCAATGTATAACAACAAAATCAGCACCTTTCAGGATTATTATTAATGTATTACATACTATCCACTGAAGCAATCCAAGAATTACGATTCCAACTATATTCCAGAAACCATCCACATCTTCTACTTTTTCAATTTCGGGTCGAGGGCGTCGCGGAGCCCGTCGCCGAGCAGGTTGAACCCAAGCACCGTTATCATTATCGCCAGGCCCGGGAACGCCATAAGCCACGGCGCGTTTCGCGCATAATCCCTGCCCGTCGAAATCAATGTCCCCCATTCAGGCGTCGGGGGTTGAACGCCAAAACCGAGGAATGACAGCGATGCAGCCATCATGATATTGAGGCCGAGTAACACTGTCGCCTGTACAATGATAGGGCTGATCCCATTTGGAAGCACTTGCGTGATTATTATGCGCAAATCAGAATAACCAATTGCGCGTGCGGCTTCGACAAATTCGTTGCCTTTAACAGTAAGAATTGATGCCCTTGTTATTCGAATAAAATGCGATATTCCCGCAACCCCTACCGCAATTATCAGATTCTGCAAGTTCATGCCCAGCACTACCATTATGACCATACCCAATAGAAGCCCGGGTATAGAGGCTAGCGTATCGCATATGCGCATAATGATGTTTTCGGTTTTATTACCGTAATATGCTGCGGATGATCCCAATAAAATACCAATAAAAGCGGAAATGGCAACTGAACCAAATCCAATAATTATCGAAAAACGCGTACCATAAACTACCCGTAGAAGTATATTGCGGCCCATGTTATCTGTCCCGAACGGGTAATGCCAGCTCGGCGGTGAAAACCTTGCAGGAATATTCTGTGCGGTCACCTTATCAATAGACATGAACAAAGATACGATTGCTACTAATAACACGAATCCAAGCAGTATAATCCCGGCAATCGAATTCTTGTTTCTCAGCAGCCTGTGCATTATTTCGCCCATTTGGCTGCGCTTTTTATATTTTGCCATAACCTCGGCGGCATCGTCAGATAAATCGCCAAGAACGATGTCTTTGTTCTGCCTAGTTACATATTCCGTCGCTCCGGAATACGAGGGGTCAGGAGACGAGGGTTGCAAGAAGTCACGGGGAACCACCCCGTCCGCTTCGCGGACATCCTTCCCTAGAGGGGAATTGGGGCGGGATTCAGGTGACGAGGGTGACGGGGGGTCAGGCGATACCATTGCCACGAATGTTTCATTTTCTCTTTTTGCTCTCACATATTGGGCTTTGATCCTCGGGTCGACAAACGCGTAGAGTAGGTCGACTATCAATTGTACAAGCACATAAATAATAGTCGTCATTAAAACGCAACCAAGTGTTACTGTCACATCGCGCGCCCTGACGCCTTCAATGAGCATCCTCCCGACGCCCGGCCATGTGAATACCTGTTCTATAACTGCTGAACCCGCAAGCTGAACGCAGATTGAGGCTCCTATCTGGGTTATTATCGGTATCGACGCGTTTCCGAGCGCATGTTTCCTGATAACACTCTTTTCCGGCACTCCTTTTGCTCTCGCTGTCCTAAGGAAATCTGCCCTAAGGACTTCAAGCATGCTGGATCTGGTTTGCCTTGCAATCATCGCCGTCATCGCCATAGCGCTGCATATGGCAGGCAGGATAAGGCTGCGAATACCGTCCTTGTTGTCTCCTGCCGGAAGCCAGCCTAGCTTCAAAGAAAACAATAGCAGTAACAGTAATCCAAGCCAGAACGCAGGCATCGACATACCAATGAGTGAGAAAGTAGTCGTTGCGGCATCCGTTATCGTGCCCGCTCTCCTTGCCGCACGTATTCCCATTGGTATCGATATCGCCATTCCTATTACCACAGCAGAGAATGCCAGAAGCAGTGTATTGGGAAGTCTCTGCATATATACTTCAAACACGGGCATGCCATTCGCCTGTGACAGCCCAAGGTCACCTTGGACAAGATTGTACATATACTTCCCGTATCTGTAAAACATCGACTTATCAAGATCGTACTTTGCCTTGAGCGCAACAATGTCTTCAGGTGTCATATCCCCGGAAATCAAAGTGTCCACTACGGTTCCGGGCGCCAGTTCGACAAGTGTGAATACAATGAACGATACAGCTATTATGACAGGGATCAGCATCAGTATTCGCCTAACGACATAGCGAATCAATTCGTTCCCCCCTTTTTAAAAAGGGCATACCGGGGGGATGCGGCTAAACCATCATTATGCCGCATCCCCAATTTGTTTATGTTATCAATCGTCTAAAATCCAGAATATTCCCCTGAAATCATGGGTCTGGTCAGGAGAAACTATTATTCCGCCAAGCCCGCTGTCGCAGACTAACGAAAACACGCGNCAGAAGCAGCTAATAAACGGTATTTCTTCGGAAACNATTTCCTGAACTTGTTTGTAGAGCTTTCCTCGTTCTACTGGATCGGCTATCGTCGGCGCTTTATCCAGCAACTCATTAACTGCCGGATTGTTGTACGAAGCTCTGTTATTGACGCCGCCCGGATACAGAACATTACGCACTGTTGACGCACTGAGGCTGAACGCGGACACATAGCTGAGCATCTGCATCCGGTCATTTCCATAAACTGTTGTGCTTTGCAGGGTGGGACCATCCGTCTGGAAAAGCTTGACGTTTATGCCGACTCTTGCCAGTTGTTCCTGTATGACCTCAGCCATTCTGTTGTTCAAAGGCAACGCCGACATTAGTTCTACTTCCTGCCCGTCATAAGATGATTCCTCAAGATACTTCATTGACAATTCAGGGTCATACTGCAGCATCGGAATGTCGTTGTTCCTGAATTCCGTCGAATCACCCCAAAAAGTTCCGTCAGTTATGGGATTTGCCCATTCCCCGGCTGAGACTATCGTAATATCAGGTCTTTGCAGAGCGTGGGCTACAGCCAACCTGAAGTTCAGGTCTCCGGTGATTTTATCGTTCATATTAAAGATAAGGGTAAAAATGGTATTCCCGGGAAAAGCGTAAATAGTAAAGTTGTCGGGGTCATTCACAAAAAGGTCCATGTCCTCATTACTGACAGAAGTACACATTTGGCTCTCGCCATTTTGCAGCATCAGCGTACGCGCAGTCATCTCAGGCACATGGCGGAAATTCAGTTGCTTAGTTATCGGGGCCGTTCCCCAATATGAATCATTGCGGTCAAGCGTTACATAATCGCTGCTCACAAAATCGCTGACAAAGAACGCGCCGGTACCGATCCACGCGCCCTTGACAGGATCCGCGTCTCTTGCCGCCTTATTCACTATTGATGCCCCCGGCAGCGAGATTTGGAACAAAAAGTCGACATTCACGGCGTCCAGAACAATTTGAACGGTGTATTCGTCAATCGCCGTTATGGTTTCAACATTCCTCCAGGCGTCAAAGGCATACGAGCCGGGCGCATCTCTGGAGAGCATAACAGTGTCAATGACGTCCTGCGCTGTGAACTTGGCTCCGTTGTGGAAAGATACGTCATCTCTCAACTTGAATGTCCATGTCTGCAGGTCAGCCGAATCCCATGATGTCGCGAGTTCGGGTTCATATATGCCTTCCCCAACTCTAATAGCCAGCCTGTCATAGACGCAAACGTACATATTCTGGATACCCGCGCCGCTTGCTCCGGGGTTAAACGGGTCGACAGCTGTGCAGTTCACTTCAATCAAAATGTCGATCAGGTCAGCGTACTTGACATCCTCGCCTTCGGGTGCTGCTATCACTTCTCCGGGCGCAAGAGTGCTGCCGGCGCCGGGAGCTGTGGATGTGCTTGGAGCTGTTGAGGCACCGGGGGCTGGTGAGTTGCCGGGTGCGGCAGACGTGCTGGGCTCCGCAGATGGTGTTGTTCCGCCCCCGCACGCGGCGACCGCGAGACACATCGCCAGCGCGAGCAGAATTGCAGAGATTTTCTTCATTTTTTTCATTTTTTTACCAACCTTTCTTTTTCGTCAATTATTGTTAGAGTGCCACTACAAGTAGTTTTACCGCATTGTCATGAAAGATTTTTTTCTTGTCCGCATCCGAAATTGCCATTTCTTCAATTGCAATAATAGTCTCGTCTGTATTCCCGTGGCAACCTGACCCCGGCACCCCGCCAAGAGGCGCGTCTGTGCCGAATAACATGTGATCCGCTCCGTAGTAATCAAAAGCGCTCATCAAGCCGGGAGTATTCCCATATAGTGCGGTATCAACATAAAAATTCTTGAAATACTCGCCTTCATGTTTAGGCAAAATATTTCTGACTCGCTCGCGGCAATGAGGAACCATCCCGCCGGCATGATGGATAATTATTTTTAGGTTGGGAAACTCTTTGTAAATACCGGCGCTGACAACGTCAAGCATGTAACGCGATGATTCGTAAAGCCAGGAAAACATGCCCTTGTCGTATCCGGGTTTGCTCAGATCGGCGGTCGGGTGTACCCAAATCGGGCGATCCAGTTCTGCCATCTTGGCATATATCGGGCGATACTTCGGTTCTGCCAAAGACTCGCGCTCCAGCGTGGTATATAGCTGTATCCCCAACAACCCTAATTCGTTTATGCAATAGTCAATTTCCTTCAGGCTGGCATCAATATCATCTATCGGTATCGTTCCAACGGCTCCGTAAAACAGGCTTGGTTTTGTCTTGACGAGTTCAGCCATCTCCTCGTTCCCTAGTCTTGACAGCTCAATCGCGTCCTTAATTGAAACATACCGCCACAATGGCACATTTCCCATCGTCACAATCTGTAGGACATCCGGATGCCTCCGCATCCAGTCTTCACGTATTGCGTAATCCGTCATTGAAGGCCGCCTGAATTCAAATGTCTTCTGAACCTGAGGGGCCAGCGAAATTAATTTTTTCCCGTATTCTTTCGTAAAAATGTGAGCAAAGGCGTCTATTTTCAGCATGTTTATCATTCATCCTTTCATTTTGAGTATTGTAAAAATATTTGAATTTGCAATGCTTATACTATTTTGCTGTCTATGTCAATAAATGGGATCATTTCTTCAATTTCGGGTCAAGCGCGTCGCGGAGCCCGTCGCCGAGAAGGTTGAACCCAAGCACCGTTATCATTATCGCCAGGCCGGGGAACGCCATCATCCATGGTGCATTACGCGCAAACTCCCTGCCTGCAGTAATTAGCGCACCCCATTCAGGCGTCGGGGCAGGCACGCCAAAACCGAGGAAAGAGAGCGAAGCCGAAATAATGATGGATATCCCAAGCTGCGTTGTCGCTTGAATAATGAGAGGGCTTATCCCGTTCGGAAGAATCTGCGTGGCGATAATGCGCAAATCTGAGTACCCTATCGCGCGCGCCGCCTCGACATATTCGTTACCTATTACCGTGAGGATCGACGCTCTCGACATTCGCATGAAATATGGTATTCCTCCGACGCCAACCGCTACAATAAGATTTTCAAGCTTCATGCCCAGCACGATCATAATGACCATGCCAAGCAGGAGACCCGGTATAGATGCCAGTATGTCCGAAATGCGCATCAAGACATTCTCGACCTTCCCGCCGTAGAAGCCGGACAGCGAGCCGAGAGCAATCCCAAAGATAGCAGAAAACAGCACCGAGCCAAACCCGACGATGATCGAATACCGGGTGCCGTAGATCACCCGATGCAATTCATTGCGGCCCAAATTGTCGGTGCCGAACGGGTATTGCCAACTTGGTTGCGTAAACCTTATTGATACATTGGATGCGTTGATAGCTTTAAAGGACATGAAGAGCGAGCCAATCGCAACCAAAAACACGAATCCGAGGATGATCATCCCCGCCACTGCGCTTTTGTTGCGAACAAGCCTGTGCCACAGTTCCCCCATTTGGCTGCGCTTTTTATATCTTATTATTACCTCGGCGGCATCGACCGTAGTATAGCCGTCGGCAATGCTCATATTTTGCCTGGTAACATAGTCCGTCGCTCCGGAATACGAAGGGTCAGGAGACGAGGGTTGCAAGAAGTCACGGGGAACCACCCCGTCCGCTTCGCGGACACCCCTCCCTAGAGGGGAATTGGGGAGGGATTCAGGTGACGAAGGGGACGAGGGGTCAGGTAGTGTCGTCTCCGCTCTTTCAGTATCGTGTTTTTTAATAATATATCTTGACTTGACTCTAGGGTCAACGAAAGCGTAGAGCAAATCGACAATAAGCTGCACAAGGACATAAAGAATCGTCGTCATTATTACGCATCCGAGTATAACCGTTACGTCGCGCTGGCTCACGCCCTCAACGAGCATCCTTCCGACGCCCGGCCATGCATAGACCTGTTCAATTACTGCGGAGCCCGCAAGTTGCACGCAGACTGAGGCGCCTATAGTTGTAATAATCGGGATCATAGCGTTGCCTAGCGCATGTTTCCTGATGACCGTCTCTTCCGGAGCGCCTTTAGCCCTCGCCGTCCGAAGGAAATCCGCGTGCAGTATCTCGAGCATGCTTGAGCGAGTCTGCCTTGCACATTGCGCCGTCAGGGACATCGCGCAGCATACTGCGGGCAGAATAAGGCTGCGGATACCATCCTTGTTGCCTCCTGCCGGGAGCCACCCGAGCGTCGCCGAAAATAGCAGCATCAGCAGCAGTCCGAGCCAGAAACCCGGCATGGACATGCCAATGAGAGAGAACGTGGTCGCTGCGGTGTCCGTCATCGTCCCCGCTTTTCTCGCGGCACGAATACCCATTGGAATCGAGATCACGACCCCGATGGCTACGGCGGAAAACGCCAGGAGCAGCGTGTTCGGCAACCGCTGCATGTACACGGTAAACACGGGCAGTCCTGTTTGCATCGAAAGCCCAAGATCCCCCTGTATCAGATTGAACATGTACAACCCATATCTGTAGAACATCGATTTGTCAAGATTGTACTGCAACTTCAACGCTTCGATGTCTTCCAACGTCATGTTGCCGCTGATCATTGTGTCCACAATCGTTCCGGGTGCAAGGTCGACAAGTGCGTACACAATGAACGAAACTGCAATAATGACAGGTATCAACAGCAGGACGCGCTTTATGACATAGCGTGCCAACTCATCACTCCTCCCTCATGAAAGTAGGGTGTGGCAGACCGGTATTCTCGCAATACCAAACGTGAAGGGATGCAACCTTAAAATCTTTTGCTGCATCCCTTCCTTTTTTGTCTGTCTATCAATCTTCTACTGTCATGAAGATGCCCCTGAAGTCGTGGTTCTGATCCGGGTCGGCAATTATTCCGCCTACATTACCGGAAGTGACCATCGCATACATGCGCCAGTAAAGGTTGAGGCACGGCATATCTTCGGCAATAATTTCCTGAATTTGCTTATAGACCGCTGCGCGCTCATTTGGATCCGGAATCGTCGGCGCCAGCGCCAGTAAATCATCGACTGCCGGGTTGCTGTATGACGCTCTGTTTGAAGACCCGCCTGTACCTACCTGCGCGCGCATGGAAGACGCACTCTGGGTAAACGGGCAGCTGTGGTGTGTTATTTGCGCTTGGTTGTCATAGAACTTGGCGAAACTCTGGAGTGTCGGCCCATCTGTCTGGAAAAGCTTGATATTGATACCGATTTGCCCCAATTGCTCCTGAATCAGTTCAGAGGCCTTGAGCGTTGGAGGTATGCCGGATATTATCTCGACTTCTTCCCCTTTATATGACGATTGAGCAAGGTATTGTTTTGCCAATTCAAGATCGTATTCCAGTACCGGGATGTCATGATTCCTGAACTCCGTGCTGTGGCCCCAGAATGTCCCCTCAGTTTCAGGTATGCCCCAATCTCCATGGCCAACAAGGGCAAGTTCAGGCCTGCTCAGCGCATGAGCCACGGCATATCTGAAGTTTTTGTCTCCGGTAATGGGATCTTCCATATTAAACAAAAGGCAATGAGCGGAGTTGCCAATAAAAGTGATAACGCTGAAATTTGGGTCGTTCACAAACAAATACAGGCTTTCTGAACCGATATCGAACCCGACATTGCTCTCTCCGTTTTGCATCTTAATCGGGCGTGCCGTCATTTCCGGAACATTGCGGAAAACCAATTGCTTGGTCAGAGGAATCGTTCCAAAATATTTGTCATTGGCGGTTACCACAGTATAGTCGCTGGATATAAATTCAGTGACTATGTACGGGCCCGTGCCTACCCATGCGCCCTCAACGGGATCCTTGTCCCTAGCCGCTTTGTTGAGTATGGAAGCTCCCGGAAGCGACAACCAGAATAAGAATTCCACGTTTACGTCGTTTAGAGTGATTTGGATAGTGTATTCGTCGATTGCTTCAATCTCTTCGACGCTCCTCCAAGAGTCGGCTGCAATCGTGCCGGGAGCGTCCCTNGACAGCATAACAGTGTCGATGACGTCCTGCGCTGTGAATTTGTCACCATTGTGGAATGTCACGTCGTCGCGNANGTGGAAAATCCAGTTTTGTTGGTCGTCTGATTCCCATGACGTCGCGAGTTGAGCTTCATAAATCCCTTCACCCGCGCGCTTGATGAGCCTGTCATAAATTGTTATATACATCGTGCGGCAGCCGGGTCCTGTTGCAGTCGGGTTGAGGGGATCTATCACAGAAATCGGGTTTTCTACAATAATGTCGATCAAATCTGCATACTTTACGTCTTGTCCTTCGGGTGCCGTGCTAACGTCAGCAGGGGCGACAACGCTGCTACCGCCTGTCGCGCCCGTGGGAGTCGGGGCCGTCGACGCGCCCGGAGCTGTCGAGGCGCTTGGCGCCGTCGATGCGCCGGGAGTCGGGGACTCGGAACCTCCCCCTCCGCATGCCATAAGCGCAACTGTCATTGCTAAAACTAGCAGGATTACTATCAGCCTTCTCTTCATTTTTTCTCCTTTCATTAAGTATTGTTTTCTGTTTCCATTGCGCCCCGCAGGGCGCATTATACATGCAGCTTAAGCGTGTTCTTGTCGGGGCCAATGCAGTGGCATGCCACCCAGTGGTTCGGGGCGACCTCGATAAGCGGCGGAGTGCCCTTGTCGCATTCCGCGCAGTAGTAGTTGCACCTCGGCGCGAAGCGGCACTCGTCCGGCGGGTCGATCGGCATCGACAGCTCGCCGCGCAGCTGTATGCGCTCCATGTTCACCCCAGCCTCGGGCACGAGTATCGCCGACAGCAGCGCCTTCGTGTACGGGTGCATCGGGTTCTCGAACAGCGCGTCCGACGGCGCCCGCTCCACGATCAGCCCAAGGTACATCACCAGTATGCTGTCGGAGAAGTGCTTCACCACCGCCAGGTCGTGCGTTATGAATATGAACGTCAGGTCCCTGTCGCGCTGCAGCCTCTTGAGCAGGTTCAGTATCTGCGCCTGTATCGACACGTCCAGCGCCGACACCGGCTCGTCGCACACGATGAACTTCGGCTCCACCGCCAGCGCCCTCGCTATACCTATCCTCTGCCTCCGGCCACCGTCCAGCTCGTGCGGGTACGTGTTGATCAGCCGCTCCGCAAGCCCGACCGTCCTCATCAGCTCCAGCACCTTCCGCTCGATGTCCGCCTTCTTCCCCCCGGGCACTATCTTGTGGTGCTTCAGCGGCATCGCTATCGCGTCGTACACCGTCAGCCTCGGGTTCAGCGACGAGAACGGGTCCTGGAATATGATCTGCATGTCCTTCCGCGCCCTCTTCAGCTCGCGCCTGTTCATCCCCGAGATGTTACGCCCCTCGAATATCACCTCGCCCGCAGTCGGCTCTATCAGCCGTATCACCACGCGCCCCGTCGTCGTCTTCCCGCAGCCGGACTCCCCGACTATCCCCAGCGTCTCCCCGCGCTCTATCTTGAACGAGATGTCGTCCACCGCGTGCACCGTCCCGCTCGGGTTCCTGAAGTATTTCTTTAGGTTCTTCACCTCTAGCAGCGTCTCAGCCATTCTTCCGCCCACCTCGTCTCATTTCTATATGGAACCCAGGCTCCTCGTACCTCGCGCACAGCAGCGAGTGCGTCCCGCTCACCTCGTGCATGGCGCACGGCTCCAGGCACTTCTCCACCGCGTACCGGCACCTCGGCTCGAACGCGCACCCCACCGGCAGCTTCGTCGGGTCCGGCATCAGCCCCGGGATCGGCTTCATCTTCGTGTGCCTGTCCAGTATGTTCGGCAGCGAGTTGAAAAGCCCCTCCGTGTACGGGTGCTTCGGCTCGTTGAAGATGTCCTCCAGCGTCCCGTACTCCACTATCCTCCCCGCGTACATAACCGCCACCACGTCGCATATCTTCGCCACGACCCCAAGGTCGTGCGTTATCATCACCAATGCCATGCCCAGCTTCTTCTTCAGGTCAACCATCATGTCCAGAACCTGCGCCTGTATCGTCACGTCCAGCGCCGACGTCGGCTCGTCAGCCAATAGCACGTTCGGGTTGCACGCCAGCGCGATC
>JGI24702J35022_10001709_pt1 | contig 13622 bp, 11 predicted proteins | sample TergutTh196P4_FD_35022 | JGI IMG/M metagenome (IMG submission 35022)
ACCAACTTTACAAAAAACCAGTCCCTAATAGAAAACAAATCCCCAGACCTAAACCTACGGCCATCCAAATCATTCTTGCAACAATCAAAAGCCTGTTCAGTTAAACCCCTCGCATCATAAGCATCCATCATAACATCAAAACAAACACCAACCTAACTTATAATGTGGTCAAAGCAATGTATGGTTAGTTTGCTATTTAAGTGTTGTAGATAATCTCATAAAACTAATATTTTATGTTTCAAATAAATAAAAACAAAATAAGTATGGCAACTATAACATACAAATTTTCACACTTTACTTTTATTTTGATACTTAAGAGTTTTTCGGAGATTGCCTGTAGGCGAAAAACAATGTTTAACTCGTGGATATTGTGTAAAATATTCAATCACTAAAAATTATGAACAACCTCAGAAAACCTGCATTTATCTAAAAATCGTATAATGAAAACCGTATAACTATGTTGCTTGTTTTTCTGAAATGGGGTTTTCGGAGGTTGCCTATTCTATGTTTGGCAAACTACCAATTTGGCGGATTTCTTGTTTAATGTAGTATTGATTTTGTGCAAACCCATAAATATCAAATTTAATCATTAAAGACAGTTTGTAATAAATGGAGAAATAATGATGGTTTCATTAAGAGCTTTAGCTCCGTCTTTAAACAGAATAACTGTTGCTGGTGCTGTAGGGGCAATATTTCATGTAGGGCATGGAGATTGTGATTTAGTTGATGGTAGTGCTGTAGAGTTTTCAAGAATGATTTTAAATCAGTTTGATATTGATGGGGAAGTTATTTGTTGTGAGGGACCGAAAGATCATGCTCCAGCTTTTGAGCGTCGGGAAAAAGTTGGCACTGGTAAAGGGGTGGCTCTTGAGTTTGTTGTTGATCCTGTAGATGGAACTACTGCAGCTAGTAAGGGTAGGAAGGATTCTATTTCTGCACTTGCGTGTGCGCCGAAGGGTTGTTTTCAAGTTTTGCCTGATGATGGTTATTATTTCAAAGTTGCTACTGATTTTCATAGTATTGGTAAATTGTCTTTGGATATGAGTACTGAGGAAATTGTGCAAACTGTTGCTAAGGCGAAAAATATTTCTTTGGAAAAATTTACTGTAGTTATGTTGGATAGAGATAGGCATTGTGAAATTTTAAAGTCTTTGCGACATTTGGGTGTGAAGGTTATTCTTATTCCTGATGGTGATATTGTTGGCGCGATTGTCGCGGCGACTTCTGGTTCTGGAGTTGATTTGCTTATTGGTGCTGGGGCTGGTCCTGAGGCGACTATTGCGGCAACTGCGGTGAAGTGTTTAGGTGGTATGATGCTTGTTAGGGTTTGGAATCCTGATGGAGATGTGGCTCGTATGGAGCGGTTGAGGCAGGCTGGTGTGGATGTGTTTAAAACTTATAATGAGCATGAATTGGCTAAGGGTGATGAATTAGTTTTTGTGGCTTCGGGTGTAACTAAGGGCGAGCTTCTTGATGGTGTGCGTCTAAGTTGTGATGGTGCGACTGTTAGTTCTATTTGTATGCGTTTGCCCAGTGGGACTGTGGAAAAATCAGAAACAACTTTGCAATTTAAGAAGCATCCAATCTACAGTCAGCTTATATTACGCTAAACGCATGAAAATCATGTAAACACAACCAAACACAAAACCATGCACAAACCATAACAAGTGCAAATAACCCCAAGAAACTTTTCTTTGTCAAAACATGTGGTAAAATCAGGCTGTGCAATAACCACAATAAAATGTCCAAGACCGCAACAGGTAGTTACACACGAGTATGTAGGCACTACGTATAGTGGTTGTCAATGATGTTTTATCGTTTTTGCGCAGTCTGACTTGTGAAAAAATTGTTTTTTCTCTAAATGTGAAAATTCGTAATTTTTTCATTGGATAGAAGTTAGTGGTGGGTAAATGGTTATAGGTGGGGGTTGATGTATGTTGTATATGGATTTAGGTGTGTTTGCGATGTGTGTTGATTGTTTGTCTGTGTGGTCTGTTTCTCGGTTTGTTGTTCGCAGATTTCGTATTAAAGGTTTAATTTTGCCTTTATTTTCTTTGTTTTTTATCTTTTTATTGGTTTTTTCATCTTTTATTTCTGTGTTTAATGGTGTTTCTTTGGGTGATGAATGGTCTTGGTTGTTGTGGCTTTTGGGGGTTATTGGGTTGGTTGTGTTAGTGGTTGTTGTTGTTTTGTTTAGGCGAAAGGTGTGATATTGTGTGTTGGGTTTGAAATTGTGTGTGTTTGTTTGATGGTGTTTGTTCAATTAATGTTGTGAACAGGGTTTATTATTGGTTAAAAATTGGTATGTGTGACAGTATGGTTTAAAATTTGTGTTTTTTGGGGTTTGTTAGTATTTTTGGGGTAATTAATCATAGGGTGTGAAGTAATGTATAATTTGTTTTTAGTTGTATTTGATGTAATGTGTGGTGTAAGGTTGTATGTGTTATTGTGATTAGAGTTGCGTAAAGTGTGTAAAATGTTTTTTGTTATGTTTTTGTTGTGGTTTTATTGCGAGTGTTTGTTTTTTTGTGTTGGCTGGTTGTTTTTTTGGTGTTTGTTGTTGTGTTTGTTAGGTTGTTTTTATTTTTGTTTATTAGACCTTAGGCGTTATTATTTGCCGATTCTAAAATTGAGTGTGCACTGCATAAATGATTCAAAAAAATGTGCTCTTAAAGCAGATATCGCAGTAACTCGCCAACAAAATATGCTCTCTACCACTAAATACTAATAACGCCTAATGTCTATTGTTTGTATGTTATGGTTGTGGTTGGAAGTTGTTTGTAAGATTTTTAGTTTGTGATTTAGTGTTGTTAAAAAATTGTTATTTTTGGTGTTAGGAATGTTTTTGGAAAATTATTTTTGTGTGTTTATTGTTGGTGTGTGTTTTTTGTTTAAGTGGGTATGGTGTAAAAGTTGTGGGGATTAGTTTTTTTGTTGTGTTAAAAAGTTTTTATTTGTTTTTTGGAAAGAAGAGATGTGTTAGTCTTCTTCTTCGTTTAGTTTGCGTTCTTTGATTTGTAGTGTGTTTTCGTTTTTGTCTGCAATTACGCGGTAGGTGTCGATTAGTTCGTATTTGTGTAGGAATTTTTTGGTTAGGATGCGTAGATATTTTTTTGCTACTGCTGGGCCTTCGCCTTTTACTATTATTGTGTTGGAGTTTGTGGATATGTCTGCGTTGGTTTTTTCTTTGATGAAGTCGGCATATTTTTGTACCATGCCGTTTTTGTTTTTTATTTCGTTGGCGTTAATTTTCATTTCAACCATGTTTTTCACCTCGATTGTTTGGGATTTGTTTTGTGTGTTTGTTTATGTTTATTGTATTGATAAGTTTTCCGCTATTTACTCTTTTGTTTTTTGGTGTTGTTGTGGTTGGTTTTTGTTGGTGTTTGATTTTTGTGGTTGTTTGGTTGTTTTGTGTTGGGTGTGGGTGATTGTTTTTTTGTTTTAGTTGTGATAAAGAGTGTTGATTGTGTAAATTTGATATGTGTTGTGGGGTGGGAAAAAAGAAAAACAAGAAACACAAGGTAGTAAAAACGTGAAAATAAAAATTAACTTTATCATATAGGCGACCTCCGAAAACATATATTTTCCCAAAAATCACATACCAAAAACAGTGTAACTATGTACCTAGTTTTCTGAAATGGGGTTTTCGGAGGCTGCCTATACTTGATTTTTCTATTAATAGGCACATTAATGTTGTTTACAGTGTTTATTTTCTTGTTTATATTCCATTTTTACTCAAACGCAATAAAATTATGCCGTTTATCTTATATAATTCTTTTTTCAGTAGCATTAATGGCATCCAGTCTCACAGGTTTAATGTTCACTGATGGCATTGAAAACACTAACCATTAATATTCTATTTTACGTTTTTTATACTCTAAACTTTTTGAATCATCAAAAACTAAAATGCGTGTCATCAAACTATGTAGCGTATAAATCGTAAAAAGCAACAAACTTAAAACTCAAAAATATCTATAAAATAACAAACACGTCCTAAAGCAAATTAAATAATAAACCATACAAAAACCAAAAAAAACGTAATGTTTTGATAGTGTGAACACATGCACATGCTAATCTAATAGTTTTACTAAACAAAAAACTATGTGAAATTTTAATTCGAATAAAAAATACAAAATAAAATCATGTATTTATTGAAAACTACATCTACATTTTGTATGTTTGTGTTTGGGTGATTTGATGAGAAAAATTTGGTTACTTTTGCCCAAAAATCACAAGTTTGACCTAAATTGAACTATTTCAAACAACCTAATCACATATAGCTACTATTACCCCAAAACGTGTACACCTTTTCACAGTATACATTCACGCAAGATTCAAAGTGTCAGTTCGCCCGTCGAGTCAATATCATTGCTTCTGGCTCTGCGACTCTAGGCTCATCATCCAAAAAACAATTAACTACACCTTTAATATAAGTCTTTTACAGATAAATTCTACATAAAAATACAATAAAAACAGATTATAAAAAAATGAAAGTTTTTGAAAAAATAAAAAACAGGTGAAACACACACCAATTCACAATCAAAATATATCTGAAAAATTAGTGAATAAACTTGTTGAAACAACATGTATAACATTCACAGCTGTATATGTGTTTAGTTCTTAATGGAAAAAAAGTTTTCTTGTTTGTTTTAAGTCAAAATTTAATTTTTCACATTATTTCAACTCAACAAATATAGCAATATATGAATATTTATTTATGAATGTATAACTCACACAAATTAAACACATGAAAAACAAGAACAACACAATATATAAACACTTTAATTTTAAATTGCTCCCAGTTTTATGTAAGTAACAGTATATTTTTGGTGGCAATTACCCTTCAAAAATAACGGCAACTCAATTATATAAATTCGTTAACAATAAAAAATAGAAAAATAGTTCTGTTAGATGACTGACACAGAACTGTCTGTCGTGGGCAGTGAATTGAGATCGGTTTTTTTCATGGCAAAGAATGCAGTTGCAAGCACTAATGTGGCTATCCATATGAGTAGCAAACCCACTAATATTATGGAAAGCACTGCACCAATGAGTAGTATGGAACTTACTGTTGCAAAACGGTTGATGCCTGAATGGATAACGAGGTCTTTTAGAGAGCGCCTTACAAAGAAGACTGAAACTATCGTAAATATGCAAATTATAACTAGAGTCAATAACAGCATAGTAAACAGGGGTGTCATCACTGAAAAGTCAAAATTGGAAATGTTTGGTGTTAAATCTTGAAGTGCTGCAGCGTCACCATTCCAATTGGGATATAATTGATACAATAAATCCGTTGATAATGGTACTAATTTCACTACTGAAATTATGCTTATGATTACTGTACCAATTATTGCTATTACACCACCAAAGAGAGCATTAGTAAAGATGCTTTTATTTTTGTAGTATTTAGCTAAACCATAAAAGCTAGCTATAATAAGAAGGCCGCCTGCGATTTCAATGCTAAAAACAAGAGTTTCATCAACAAACAGAAGTATGCAACCAAGAAACATTAACAATGCACCAAGTCCGCCTAAATTTTTACATGCTTCGAAATTCATCATTTTTCCTCCATTTTTCCTTTTAATGTTTAAGAGTAAATTACACTAGGATTTTTATGTCTTTATGTAACATATGACAAATTAAAGATATAAATCTTTCAAGTTTTAAGGCAAAAATGTCAGTTTTCTTCGTTTCAATTTTTTCATCTTCAAACAAATTTTTTGTGTATTTTGCGCAAAATTCTTCTCATAAAAAAGTTCACCATCAACAAGCCAATGATAGAAGAACCACAAAAGTAGTCAAATACTTTCAAGGAATTCGAGAGTGTTAACTAAATATGTTATTACGTTAAATGTTTCATTAACCCAAAATTTTGTAACAAAAAACATAATTAAATCAACAACTCACAACAAACAAGAAATAACACAAATTTTTCTGCAAAAACACACAAACCAACACATTACTTAAAATAACCCACTCCACACCATAAACCCAACCTTTGTTTAAAACAACAAATTGTTTGAAACAAACTCCACACAACCCACAATAACCAACAAAATACGTTTTCCCACTCCATCAATAAAACCAACAAAACATTCACTGAAAAATCCAGCTATCACGCCACCTCCAATCAAAAAACTATGGCAAAACGACAACACACCTTCTAAATCCAAAACTTGTTTTTCCCTCCACAAATAATGCCAACCCTCACCCATTTTCACTACAGCAACAGTATTATCTTGTGACTGAAATTTCCATAATTCTTAAGAGCATATTACCTAACCATTTTAAAACCGCTACTACTGTTACACTCATCAATCACGTAATTGCACGCAGAGGCAAACCATTTCTATATAGCAGTAGCAGTTAGTTTTTCGGTTTAAGTTTTTCCACGATACCTTATGGATACGAATTATCACCCATTTTTTACACCTGTAGCACTATTCACTTTAACAAAACCCGACTTGTAAACACTCTCACCACCAACTTTGTACAAAACATAACAAAACCAACACCCTACAACACACCACAACATAAAAGCATTATAGCAAAGTGAATTTATATTGTCCTGCTTTTCAAGTCGTAACAAGTCAAATCATGAAAAAACCATGATAAAAGAATCGTAGCTAAAGCAACAACCAGAAACACACACAAATATCATTTGATTTGCCATAATTGGTTAACACTCTTGATATTAATCTACTACATGGAAAACATAACTGTAAATGAAACCATGGCATAAATAATATTACATTAAAGCTAATAGATTGGATAACTTTTTATGGTACAAAAATATTTTGAAAGCTAATTGGCGGGTGAGTAACTCCCACCCGTTCCGCCAATTATAAAACCCGGGCAGGGAGAATACAATTGCAAAACAGAACCAAAACTATAGCGTTAATATCAATGTATGCGTCACTTTATGTTGCGTTAATATTTGTTTTTATGGAAATGTCTTATGGGCCTATTCAGCTTCGCGTAGCAGACGCATTAATAGCTATGATACCACTTTTTGGATTAGCAGGCGTTATTGGGCACGCTTTAGGGGTTTTTATTTCCAACATTTTCTCAACAGCAGGTTTACTTGATTTATTAAATACGATACCCTCATTTGTAATGTCATTTGTTATTTATTACGTTTATAAGAAAACTAACAACGACTACACTATAATTGCTACATGTACTGCTTACTCAGTAGTTCTTGGAGTAACTGTTGGTTGGATGCTCTCTTACATATACAGTCTGCCTTTAATTGCAACTATACTGTATGTTGCAATTGGAAATATTATTGCAAGTGTGTTAATTGGTTGGCCATTGTTTAAAGTATTAAAAAAAGTTGGTGTCCATCATTGGATTGGGCAAGTAACAAGATCTGTAGAGGAAAAGTAAGATGTGTTGTAGCAAGAAATGTGTTATTGTCCTTAGTGGTGGTCTAGATTCAGCTGTAGTTGCTTATTGGGCAAAAAATCAGGGGTATCAAATTTATCCACTTACTTTCAAATATGGGCAAATTGCAGATAAAGAAATTATGTTTGCCCAACGAATAGCAGAAACCATAAATACTAACGCAAAAATTGTTGACCTTTCAGCGTTAAAAGATGTTTTTTATCAAACGAGTGCTCTCGTTAATCAAGACATACCATTAACTAGTGGATTTACTTCATCGATTATTGTGCCGTTTCGTAATGCCATTTTTTTATCTGTTGCTGTAGCTCATGCAGTTGTTGTTGATGCTGTTAAAATTTTTTATGGTGCACACGGTTCGGATGAACTATTTTATCCAGATTGTCGTCGTGAATTTTATGAAGCTTTTGAAAAAGCTGCGAAATTAGGTACTGAGCAAGATATCGCTATTTATGCACCGTATAGTGGTAAGAGAAAGTCGGATCTTGTAAAATCGGGTGTAGAGTTGAAAGTACCTTTTGAGTTAACATGGTCGTGTTATCTTAATGGTGATGTGCATTGTGGGCAATGTGAATCTTGTTTTAATCGTAGAAAAGCGTTTTATGAAGCAGGTGTAGTGGATCCGACAGAATACGAAAATTGGTAAATGTTAATTTGTTGTGTAGTGGAGAAATGTTGTTATAGATTGGTTAATGTGTGTTTGGAGAAAAGTAGTTGGGTTGGGAGTAGTGGGTGTGGTATTTGTGTTTTGTGAATTATTGTTTTTGTTTTTTGTGTTGTGAATTTGGTTTGGGTTGTTAGAAATTAAATGTGTGTTTGTTTAGTTGTGTAAATTTTAAGTTGGTAAAGTGTTGTGTTGAAAAAGTTTTTGAGAAAATGTGTTCATGTGAAATGTTGTTGTTTGTGTTAGGTGTTATTGTGGGTGTTTTGTTTATTTCGGATATAATGTGTTAAAAATGGTTTGTAGTGGGGAAAATGGTGAAATTGTATGGTTGTAGGTTAAAACAGCAGATGTTGCTGTGTAAATAAATAGTCTATATATAAGTATATGTGGCACATAGCTTTTTATAACAGGCTTTTAAATACTTAGTCGATAAGCTGTGAGATGGAGTATGTTGGGCGTGAATATATGTGTTATGGGTCGGGGTAATGTTGAGTTTCCCGTAATGCATCATATTTCAAAAATATGTGGGCAAACACAGGGGTACAATGTGTTTCATCAAGTAATAAGCGTTACTGAGAAACAAGGTGTAAGTATGTCCAATATGCTTGATTGTGTAATTGTGGTAAGCACATGGTGCTATGATAATCCATCAAATATAATCTCTGTTGGGAATTATACAAAATTTGGCTCGAACTCTTTTGCATGTTTTGAATCAACTTTTAGAGATACAATTCAATTGTTAACAAAAAAATGTGTGTTATCTAATGTCACAATTTGTTCGCGTGTATGGTGGAAACAAAAAGAAGTTGAATATGGTGTTGCACAATTCAGTATTCTATATGCATTAAATCAAAAAGATGGGAGTAAAACTCCTTCTTAGAGATGAATGCTATGTACCGTCTTAGTAAAACTGGTTTCTTGTGTGTTTTGAACGTTTGTTTCACTATTGTGGTTTTAGTTTTTTTGTTCACACGTAGGGTAGGTACGTTTGAGTGGGATTGGACATATTGGGTGGCTGCAATTTATGCTATAGTGGTAACTTCATTTGTTGTTTTTCGTTTAGTTAGTGCTTATTTTTATAAACCTGTTCCAGACCGAAATTATCGTCCTAAAGTAAGTGTTATTATTCCTGTGTACAATGAAGAAAACCTCATAAGCAATACCATTGATTCAATTCTAAACTCAAATTACCCAAAAGACAAATTAGAATTAGTAGTTGTTGATGACAAAAGCAAAGATAAAACTTTAGAAATACTCAACAAAAAACGTTTAGAACACGACTTTAAAATAGTCACACACACTAAAAATATGGGTAAACGATACGCAGTTGCATCTGGCGTCAAACAATGCACAGGCGAAATATTAGTTTGCATAGACAGCGACACACGTGTTGCACCCGATTCAATAAAAATGCTAGTACAACCCTTCACAAATAAAGAAGTCTACTGCGTTTGCGGCAACGCAAGTGTCGTCAATGANTCAAACACCAAAGTTAGCAGTTGGCTAGCACGATTCCAAAAAGTTTGGTATGCCGAATCATTCCGAGTACGAAAAGGAGTAGAAAGTCTCTTAGGCATGGTTCTCTGCTGCTCAGGCGTATTTTCAGCTTATCGAAAAGAAAAATTCGAAAAAGTCATAAATGAATGGTTAAACGAAAAATTCCTCGGACGCAAAGTTGTAGCAGGCGATGACCGACAAATGACAAATTTAATGATGCGCATGGGCGGAAAATCCGTATTCCAATCCACAGCATTAGCCTACACCATTGTACCACACAATATAAGAAAATTCGTTAACCAACAGGTACGATGGGCACGCGGATCTGTACGCGGAGCATCACTTGCTTTTACATTCTTCAACAAAAAAAGTTTAGCACAAAAAACTCTATTCTACTTAATCACTTTCTCCACATTTATAGCACCCTTCACCCTAACAGTCAGCATCATCGGTCTAGCACTATTTGGAGGCGCAACAGGATTTGTCAGCTACTTTATCGGTTTAGTCTTAGTTGCTTTACTATTTTCATTAACTGATAAACTACTAGTTGATTACTTCACCGTCAAAGACATGATATATCGAGTTGCATTATTTGCTTTAATGCTACCCATGGTATTTGTTTACTTATATGGCTGGATTACACCTTGGAAAGGAACAGTATGGGGAACCCGTTAACCAACAAACTTAAAACAGCCAAATTAACAAACAATACAACCTACTTGAACATAGCAAAATCAGTAAAAATTTTTGCACAACAACAAGATGAAAAAGAAACAGACCAACCCTGCATTTTTGCAAAATCTACAGCCTGCTGACTAGGAAACACAATAGCATTAACACCCGCTTTCAAAGCCAACACATCAATAACTATACGCGACTTACCTTTTGGACGCATACACCCCAAAACTAGAGGTATTTTAGGAAACATCACTCTTGCCAAAGCAACCACACGTACAATATCATAAGGCTGAGGAGGTTTAACATAAGCCATTTCAGTTCCACGCAAAGGCATAAAAGCTATAATAACCACAGCAGAAGGATTTGTTTTTGAAATCATCTGCAAAGCACGATACTCCCCACCCAACTTACCCTCATTTAACCCAACAATTACATGAGGCACAAAAGGTAAACCAACCTTTTGCAACACACCAAGCGATTTAGCATAATCACGAACAGTAACATTTAACCTGTAAACTTTATCTATAATTTCTTGAGATCCAATAACATCAATCAACACAGCATCAACTGCAGACTGTTTAAGCAAAACAGCAGTTTCCAAATCAAGTATACCCGTGTGAACAAAAACCGTCAACCCCAACTCACGTTTAACCCGTGTGATCGCTGCCACAAACGGTTTAAGAGGAACCGACCCATCAGACAAACACCCACCACTAATTAAACAACCCACCGCACCATACCGTTTAAGCTCAGAACACACACTAAACAAATCATCAGAAGTAAAAACAGACCGCATACCCGACAACACTTTACCGCCACAATGCTTACAATTCAAAGCACACCCCGAACCAGTTACAGAAATTGTTGGAAAAACATTAGGTGAAGAACAAAAAAAACCACTTTTATAATAAGCAAAACTTGGCGCATAAAAACGTATTCCAGAGCCCTGTTGCATAAATACTCCTGAATCCAATAAATTAACAAACTCCTGTGAATCCAAACGCCAAATATACTTAGCTGAAAGTTGTGACATACACCAATATAAGTTAAACAAGCTTCTTAAGAATATAGTAGTAGTTGTTTCCACTTTAATTTACTGTAACCTCCAAAAAACCATGTACACATAACCCCTACACGAGTTTTCAGAATAATTTTTTGTGCCATCACAACCGGTATTCTAAGGAGCTGTTTGGAAATAAATTTCACAGTCAAATTTATGTGGATAAAAAACGGGCAATAATTATTCATATTTACTTTTCACAGTTGTGTGCAAGTGTAAAATTTATTTTTGGGGCACCTTCTAATGATGCGTGTTTGTTGTTTATTTGGGATTATCGTGCGTCGTTTGTGAATAATTTGGTTGATGTGATTTGTGTTATTGTAAGTCTAGTTTGGTGGTGTTTGGGAAGGTTAAATAGTGTTGGTTTTGTTTTGTTGTGTTGTTGGTTTTAGATATATAATGGGTTGCCATAAGGTATCAATGGTGGATTTTCATGAGAGACTTCACCATCGACTGCGGTCGATGTTAGAAGAATCATAAAAGCAGTCAAATGCTTTCATGGAATTTTCATGAGAGTAACTTTTTAAAGAATAATATAAATACTGCAATAAATAAAACAATACTGTACAGTTAGATGGTGGTTTATGGTATGGCTGTTGGGTTTTGTGTTTCTCGTAGGTCTTTGTTATTGGTTTCTTTGTTAGTTGTGGTGTTGTTTTCTTCTCTATTTGCATGCATGTTTGTGAATGATTCTAGTGCTGCTTCTTTGGAGAATGCAGTACATGTTAAAAGTGAAGAGGAACTCAAAAATGCCATGGACAATGCGCCAACTGGTAAATCAACAATTATTGCATTAGACAATGATATCACTTTGACTAGCACTACTGATGACCATAACTCTAACTATTATCCTGTTAGTATTATTATTCCGGCAGACAAAGATATCACTCTTACAAGTAACAAAGCTTCAGGTTACTACAAACTAAATGGTGCAGTTAATGGCACAATTCTTCATATTGTACCTAACGGGGTGTTACGAATTGATGGCGTTGGAGTAATTCATACAAGCAACACTGGAGGTGGCGGAGTGTGTGTTTATACCTTTGCCGAGTTTTACTTGTATGGTGGCATAATTTCTACTAACAAAGCTTACGGTGGGCACGGTGTAACCAATTATGGCTTGTTTGTTATGTCTGGGGGTGAAATTACGGGTAACACAGATGAGAACGGTGGTGGCGTGTGGAATAGTGGTACTTTTAGTATGTCTGGGGGCACAATTTCTGGTAACAATGCTGCTGATTATGGTGGTGGAGTGCACAACGCTTATCGTGGCGTTTTTACTATGTCAGGGGGTATTATTTCGGATAATACAGCAGATTATGGTGGTGGAGTACACCTAGTTTATAGCGAGTTTACTATGTCTGGTGGTACAATTTCAAGCAACACAGCCACCCAATGGGGTGGTGGGGTATATAATGGTGATACATTCATTATGGCTGGAGGTAAAATCATTGACAACGCAGCCAAATTGGGTGGTGGCGTATATAATAGTCATGATTTTACTATGTCTGGTGGTACAATTTCAAGTAACACAGCAGACCACGGTGGTGGCGTATACAACGAACCTTATCCTAGTCTCACTGTTTTTAATAGATTGGGAGGAGTGATTTCAGATAACACAGCTACAAATAGCTATAATGATGTGTACTCTGACAACAGTGCTGATGGTTTAGCTAATGGTAATAATGGATCATCTAGTGAGGGTTTTAGTTTAAGAAATTTTTTGATTACTTGTGTGCTCACTGCTGTTGTGGCTATGTGTATTGTTTTAGTTGTCTTAACCTTTCGTCTCAAAAAAGATTAAGCAATAGAGAAAAAACAAAATATCATCTTAATTTTTAGGCTGTTATTCCTTAGGCAACCTCCGAAAACTCACTTTTTACAGTTTTAACCACTAAAAACAAAAAAACCACTTACAAAACAAAAAAACCATATGTCCATAACCCAATAGTTTTTCAAACACATTTTCCACTAAAAAAACAAACAACACAAAAATTCTCACTCAAACACAAAACACAACCTCAAACCCAAAACCACAAAAAACACACACAAAAACACAAAAAAAGAGCCACCACTACAAAAACGCCCATTCGAACCCATACTTAACAGCAATCACACAACAATTCTAACCCATTGAGCCTCTAAAGCATCAACACAACCCTTAAAATCCCCAACCAACCAACACCAAAAACTCACCCGACACCTAAACGATCGAACCTCACCAAAACACTCACGAAAAACACCATACCCAACAACCCTAAACCGTCCAAGCACCTCATCATAGCTCAAAGAATCATCAAGCAACGCCACAAA
>JGI24702J35022_10001710_pt1 | contig 13618 bp, 9 predicted proteins | sample TergutTh196P4_FD_35022 | JGI IMG/M metagenome (IMG submission 35022)
TAGAACTCCCGATGACGTTTTTCACCGGTATAACCGGACAGATGGGCATCCATCAGTTTCTGTTCCTCGAACGGGCGGAAGGTTATGGCGACGCCATCATGAAGGCCTATCATTTTGAGAAGGAAGACTGTATGTGGATCTTTTCGCATACCGGCATCAACAATGTGAATATTGACGTCGCTTTGAAAGCCAGGGAATTGGGAATGAAAGTAATTGTGTTTGGTTCGGCAGCTGAAGCCAAGGGAAAAATTACCCGCCACCGGAGCGGTAAAACCATTTTTGAAATTGCCGATATCGTAGTAGATTCCTGTGTGCCGGTGGTGGATGCTTCGGTTGAATTGAAAAACCATCAGGACAAGATAGGCCCAGTATCTACTTTGTCATTTGTTACGTTAGTGTGGATGACCATAACTGCCTGCGCCGAAATATTGGCCGATCGAGGAGTGAAACTTTATATCCACCCCTCGCACAATGTGCCCGGTGATACAACGGCTCACGAACGTCTGGACGCTTGCCTGGCCGAATACAAACGCAGAGTGGCCACTATTTAATCGAGAATTGACAATTATTCATCATGAAACAAATTTGTCTGTATTTATCACTCAGCTTGATCACTATTTCATGCCAAAGTCGGTTGTCCGAATCACAAATCGATTCTTGGATACGAATCAATCAGGCAGGCTATTTACCTCAAGATGTAAAAGTTGCCGTTTTTATTTCTGAAAACTCAAACCCAAACAAATCGTTTCAGGTAAAAGACGCGCAAACCCACCGCGCAGTATTAAAAGGTGATGGCATTGCTGCCAATGCAGGGCGATGGGGTATGAAACAGGCTTTGCGTCTCAATTTTTCTGAATTAAAAACCAAAGGAAATTACTACATTGAATGTAACGGAGCACAATCGCCGGTTTTCGACATTGACCCGAATATATATAACGGTGCGGCCGATTTCATTCTCAACTACATGCGCTCGCGGCAATGCGGTTTTAATCCCTATTTCGATACCATCTGCCATCACCACGACGGTTACATAGTGGATCATCCCACGCTTGCCGATAAAAAAATCGATGTGCGCGGCGGCTGGCATGATGCTTCCGACTACTTGCAATACCTGCCCACTTCGGCCAATGCAACTTTTCAGATGCTTTTCGCCTGGCAGCAAACGCCCGATCCCGGCATTTTCAGGGACGAATACGACGCCATGGGGCGCAAGGGCGGCAATGGTATTCCCGACATTCTCGATCAGGCCCGCTGGGGATTGGACTGGATGGTACGGATGAATCCGGATTCTGCAGTGATGTTCAACCAGATAGCCGATGATCGCGACCACGCCGAAATGCGAAATCCAACACGGGACAAGGTAGACTACGGCTGGGGGCCGGGTCTGGGACGTCCGGTATATCCCATTACCGGAAAAACGCAAGGATTGCGTCAATATAAAAACCGTTCAACGGGCGTATCTTCATCGGCAGCCAAATATGTGTCGGCATTCGCGCTGGGAGCGGAAATATTCAAAGACATCGATCCCGAACTGACAAAAATCATGAAGGCAAAAACCGCTCCGGCCTACAATTATGCTGCAATGCATCTTGGAAACAATCAAACAGCCAGCACGGTTTCGCCCTATTTCTACGAAGAAGACAATTGGGTGGATGATATGGAATTAGCCGCTGCAACCCTGTACAATCTGACCCAATTGGAAGCATGGAGAAAAAAAGCCGATTACTGGGGACAACTTGAAGAAGTTTCCCCATGGATGGAATTGAATCGCGCACGTCATTATCAGTTCTATCCTTTTGTCAATCTCGGTCATTATTATTTGGCAAAATCAACCGACCCTGCGATCAGCGCCAAATACACGGGATTTATGAAAAAAGGATTAGAGATACTGAAAAAAAGGGCAAATGAATATGACGACCCTTTTCTGAATGGCGTACCGTTTATTTGGTGTTCCAACAATTTAGTAACGGCAGTGGTCACTCAAGCCATACTCTATCACGAAGTATCCGGAGACGAAAGTTTTCTGGAAATGGAAGCTGCGCTGCGCGATTGGCTGATGGGGTGTAACCCGTGGGGAACGTCCATGATTGTTGGTTTCCCGGCACATGGCGATTACCCTGCACGTACCCATTGTTATCTTGCGCATGTGTTGAATGACCAGCCATTCGGCGGATTGGTGGATGGCCCTATTTTCAGGCACATTTATGAATCGCTCATCGGTATTTATCTGATGTATGACGACGAGTATGCGCCTTTCAATTTCGGGACGGCTGTTTACCACGACGATCCGGGCGATTATTCATCAAACGAGCCTACGATGGATGGCACCGCCAGTTTGAGTTATTTCCTCTCCATCATGCAAAAACGAGGAAAAGCGCAGGAATGAAACAATTGATATTCATCCACTGCTGTAATATTCTGCCAAGCGACAGAATGCTTCTTTGGGCAAAAAAGTCATCCCTTCATCTTGGTTTTCACTGATTACCGGTTTCACAATGCCGTAACTTGCCATGTCAAAATCGCAGGCGGGATTGGCATGATGTTCGTAAACCGGATTAATAAAAGTAAAAACAAATGAAGCATATACATCCTCTTGTTTAAAAATTTCTAACAGATCGACGATATAATTGGCCTGGGTGGATTCGCTTCTTTTGTAATTGTCTTTTATTTTACGTACTCCGTTCCGGTTCTCAATGATATTCCAACCCCCGCCGCCTGCTTTTTCAGCGCCATCATAAGTACAGCATCCAAATTCGGTAACCGCGACCGGTTTTCCAAAAACATGGTAACTTTTAAGTTTTTTAGTATAAAATGATTGATTGTAGGACGCTCTGTAATGATTGATACTGACGATGTCGAAAATGCTCCAATTCACTTTTTCCCACGTTCCCGAAGCATAAGTAATTTTCCCGTTAAACACAGACCGGATACTTTTAACGGTCGTTTTCAAATATGCGTTCATTTTCTTATAGACTTTATTCCGAAATCCGGTAACATTCAATAGAACGCCGGGAAATCCGAACATTTTCGCAATCCTTTCGTAACAGTTATCGCCCTGAATAAAACCACGCACGTACAACGAATATTCGCATCCTGCAACGAAAACTATATGATTGAATTTTTCTCGCAGTTTTTCCGCCGCAACGGCACATTCATGAAGATATTCTGCGTTCTGCTCCTGCGTTGCATCGATAAAAACAGGTGAGAGCCATACCTGCAATCCCGATTCTAACGCATACTCCGAGGCTTTTATCAATCGTTCAACGTCATAACCCGATATTCTGATACACTCGCAATGCAGGTCATTCCTTATGATTCCGATTTCCTTGCGTATGGCATTATCGTTAAAAACAGGTCGGGAGCAAATACCGGGTTGATAAAATGTACCGACATCATAATTAATTCCTTTTAGAAACATAACCCTCAATCACATAGGACATTCCCACGTAGACGGATATCTGCCGAAGAAGCGCCTATTTGGATTTGTACCTTGCCCGGTTCGAGCACAAAAGCATGCCGGTCTTCATTCCAGTAAGTCAGTTCGGAAGCGTTAAGCGGAATGACAACAGTAACCGTTGCGCCCTTCTTCACTGCAACGCGCTCAAATCCCTTTAAGGCAATAGCAGGACGAGAAACTTTACTGTCGGGAAAAGACACATACAACTGTACCACCTCTTCGCCGTCATATCCACCGGTATTGGTAATATCAACAGATACTTTTACCGTCTGTCCGGCGGCAATACGCGGCTGTTCGATTTTCAAGCCGCTATATTTGAACATGGTATAACTCAATCCGTATCCAAAAGGAAATAAAGGTTTTTGTTTCATATACATGTAAGTTTTTCCCTTGCGGATATCGTATTCGAGAATGGGCAGCAAATCGGCAATGGAGGCAGGCCAGGCATGAACTAAACGTCCGGCGGGATTCACCTTTCCCGACAGTACATCGGCAAGTCCGTTCCCCAACTCCTGACTCGATTGCGATATGTGAACAATTGCCGGAACATGGGCAACCGACCAGTTGATGGTATACGGAAAACTGGAAATAAGTACCATCACCGTATTTGGATTGGCTGCATGTACCAATTTCACCAAATCCTCCTGTTCGAGCGACAGCGCTTCACGGTCAACTTCTTCTCGACCATCGCTGGCTACATAATTCACTCCCCATGGCAATTTGTAGCCGATGGGATGATTGCCCACACAAACAATAGCAATATCTGCTTCCCGTGCCAGAATAACAGCCGAATCGGCTTTATTGCTTTTCGCAAAACTAATTGTTGCATCATTACCAAAAACATTGCGGATCCCCTGTACGGCGGAAACAGCGTAGGGAGGAGCTCCACCGTACCAGTCGCTGATCACTTCATTGGAGCGAGGGCCAATCACTGCTATTTTCTTCACCTTGCCGGAAATGGGCAGGAGGTGTTTGTCGTTTTTGAGCAATACAACCGATTTGGCGGTTACTTCGCGGACAAAGTCATGCACTTCGGGTTTGCTCCACGGGTCTGTCTTATCGGCAACTCCGATGGATGAATAAGGATTATCCGGCGAATTGTCCAACAGTCCTAATCGTATCCACACACGGATAACACCACGAAGAACTTCATCCATATCGGCTTCGGTCAGCATTTTTTCGTCTAACGCCTTACGGATGTACTGCGGATGTATCCCATCGAGGAAGACATTGATTCCCGCTTTGATACAAGCGGCAGTAGCTGTTTCGTAATTGGGAAAATACTGATGGCTACTCACCAAATGGTCTAACCCTCCGCCGTCGGTACAGATGATTCCGTTTTGTCCCCACTCGTCCACCGTAATACTCTTTAAGACAGGATGAACATGTGCCGGAATACCGTTATAGGCATTGTACGCAGTCATATACGCCCGCGAGCCGGCTTCAACCACACCTTTATAAAAGCCGTAAGCATAATATTCGCGAAACAGGCGGTCGTCGAAATTCGATGAATTGAAAAAACGGTTATTTTCGTTGCTGTTGGCTAAAAAATGTTTCATGAGCGACGCCGTTTTCCAGTATTTGGGATGGTCGCCCTGCAAACCTTTAGCGTAGGCCACAGTCATTCGCGAAACCAAATATGGGTCTTCTCCAAATGCTTCTTCGGTGCGTCCCCATCTCGGGTCACGGGAGAGGTCGGCGTTCGGGGCAAGCACAATGATTCCACCGGAATAGTAATACTTGGGGCTTTGGAAAAGATAGCGGTGTTCGTCGGCCTGCAAGGAGGCAACTTTCTGAATAAGTTCCGTATTCCACGTCTGCCCCAAACCGATGGCCTGCGGCCAGCAGGTAGTAACAGAACGTCCGGGGCCGACAACTCCCCAATTGGCAGGCCCGCTGTGGGCATACCCATGCAGACCTTCGGTAAATCGCGTGGTACGAATCCCCAAACGGGGAAGAATGGGACGGGTTGAGAAACACGCAATCTTTTCATCGACGGTCAATTCCTTTAAAAAGGATGTGATGCGTTCGTCTTCCGGAAGATTGGGATTCCGAAAGGATTCATTTTGAGCTGTTCCCACTAAGGGAAATGTTGCGATGACAACTAATAATATGAGTTTTTTCATTGGTGATAATGATTTGATGAACAATTGCTGCAAAGATATATATTTTTAAGAGGAAAAGTCATTTTTTTTTTAAATAGTAAGAAATCTCTGTGATTCTCTGCGTCACCTCTGTGTACCTCTGTATATTAATAATTGTTACGCAGAGTTTTGCAGTGAATACACAGAGAACCGTAGAGATGAGATGAAAATATCAATCCTCCGAGTTGCGCTTCGCTAATGTTTTATCACTTTTCCCGTATTTTTCATACAAGTGCATTTCCTTAATATATTGATATACTTTTTCATGCAGAAAGAACGGCACATCTTTACCTTCAGCAATCGCCTGACGGATAAAAGATGACGAAATATCCATCAGTGGCGCGTTCGCTATTGTAGCGTTGGGGATATTTTCCATGAGGTGCGGTGGCGTATCAGGGCGGGGATAGATGTAACGATGATAATTGGCAATGATGGCCTCGCTGTTTTTCCATTTGTGAAACTGTTCCAAATTATCCGAACCCATGATCAGAGCGAATTTTCGTTGCGGATATCTTTCTGTGAAACGCACGAGCGTATTAATGGTATATGAGGGCTGGGGCATGTGAAACTCCAGGTCGCACGAGCGGTACGAGGGATGGTTTTCAATTGCAAGGTTTACTAAATGTAACCGGTCGGCTTCTGACAGCATGTTTTGCCTTTTTTTGAAGGGATTATGTGGACTGATGACAAACCACAACTCATTCATTTCCGTAAAGGACAGCATGTAATTGGCAATTGCCAGGTGTCCGATATGTATGGGGTTGAAAGAACCGAAAAATAAGCCTGCGGTCATAAAAGATTTAAATATTCAAGAATTACGACGAAATTTTAGAATTTTGGAATTTGTCGTTCACCCATTTTGGTACTAAAATTGCTCCGATAATCAAATATGGGTAATAGGAAATCAATCTCCAAAGGAAAGCCAGCGCAATGGAAAATCCTGCAATCGGAATAAAATCGCCAAGAAAAATATCAAATGTAAATTCCGCCACGCCACTGCCTCCGGGTGTTGGGCTAACCAACAGAATAATCGTCATTACCAATTGCCGCGCAAAAATCAGGAAGTGCTTGTGTACCGCAAAAAACGACAAAAACATAAAATTGACTACCCAATAACGTGAAGTCCACGAAAGAAAGGTACATAATAAAGCGTTTATCCAATATTTTGCTTTTTTTGATTTCATTTCTTTGGCGGAAGTGATGATATCCAAGGCTGCTTTGCCCGCACCGCGTTTCCAGCGTTTTAATATCGGAAAATGAAATATTCTGTAAATCAATTTACTCAATCCGCGTGGATTGAAAAATAATCCGTAACCCAGCGCCAATACCCAAACCAATTTGATACTGTAGCCAATTAGCGCTATCATGATGATCCCGTGCGTCCATCCGGGCGAATCGGGAATTGCAAACAGTATCCCCGACCCAACAAATAGAATTAATATTGGAAACATGAGCACAAAGTACAGTTCGTCGAGCAACGAGGTGACCATTACAATAGCCGAACTTCGTCCCACGTTGATGCCCTCCTTGTGAACAAACAACGTGGCAATACTCGTTCCTCCAACTGATCCGGGAGTGACAGCTGACGTAAATTCCCATATCATGATGATTCGAAATGCCTGCCGCCAATTAAGTTCCCAATCGGATAACGCACAAATCCGGATCATATAGCCGACATCGCGCCCCGCCATGCACAGAAAAGCCACAAACAACCACAGAACGGAAACCCATGTGAACGTAAGTTTACCAAAAACATCGGGATCAAATTCTCTGTAAAAAATAAATGCTACCACTCCCAGGCCTATTACTGCCGGAAGAATCACTTTAGTGGCTTTGATGCTTTTTAACGGATTTGATGTGTCTGCCATACTAATAATTTGGCGGCAAAGATATAAATTTTATAGAACTCCCATTACATCCGAACCGGTTGGTGTTTTTCCACAAACTCAGGATCGATATTCACGCCCAGTCCGGGGTCTGTGGGCGCTTTCGTCATCCCGTTTTCTATTTTCGGGGGCGCTGTGGGACATTCGTAAATTACGTCGGTATCGAAACTTTTAAATTCATGATGCGTATCTGCATTGGGTATCGCCGATACAAAAATGGCGTTATAAAGAAATCCTAATCCTCCGCCCGACATGTGTGGAACGCAGGTCTTTCCAAGTGCATGTCCCATAAGGGCGACTCTCATCGAACGAATAAACCCTCCAAAATAGTAAGTATCAGGCTGAACAATATCTAATCCATCATGCGCCAATAACCATCGAAAATTGTAAAAGCAGTGATCCTGTTCGCCATTGGCAATGGGAATAGTAAGTTCATTTGCAACTTTTTTAATATCTTCAAAATGATAGAACATAACAGGCTCCTCGAAATACTTATACTTGTATTCTTCCAGTATTCTTCCTATTATAATTGCCTCATCAACATCATAATAACCATTTGCGTCGGCATACAGTGCCATTTGATCACCATAATGTTCTCGTACCATCGGAATCAGTTTTTCTGATTTCCCTGGTATTCCCCTGTAATGGATATCTCTGTTTCCTCCGTACATAAATCCGACTTTGATTTTCAGCGCATTCACATCATATCGCGCTACTTCGTCCTTGATTCGTGCAAAATGATCTTCCAACGGCAATTCTCTAAATTCGGTAGCCATGTAAAGACCTATTTCAGGATTGTGTAGTTCGCCAATCAACTGCGCCACGGGTTTATCGGCAATTTTTCCCAGCATGTCCAATATGGCAAATTCGATGGTGGCCAATGGAATTCCAATGGCCAAACCATTTAGTCGATAGTTAAGATTGTACATGAAAATTTTTTCAAGCATCAAATCTAACTCTCTGGCATCTTGCCCAATGAAAAAAGAACGCAGATTTCTTAAAAATATCGGAAATAGTGTTGAAATAGTAGAATGAGCCACAGAAATACCTTCCGCCCCATCTTTGGAACGGACAATACACAGATAACTGTTGTTGTATTTCACTAATTCGAGTGTTTCGATAATAACCGGTGAGGAAAAGAGGTTCTTTTTCAAAACCGGTTGTTGAAGTACCTGGTCAAGTTTGTCGAACCGGGCTTTGAGTTCATCTTCGGAGAAAGACGTTTTGTTGCCGGAAGTACAGGACACAAGCGGCAAACTGGCAGCAGCCATCCCGCCGGCCACAGCGGAAGTAAGGAATTGACGACGGTTTGTTTTCATACAATGATTTTCTAAAAAATACCTTATAAAATTCACAGGTAAAAGTAGAAAAAAAATCATTATCAAACGACAAAAAGTCATCTTTTTTTTATTTGCTTGTAATACAATTAATTATTTTCAATAATGACCATTTTCAAAAACCTGCCCCCTTTTAAAATAGAGATAAAAATTAAAACTGGATGTCCCCAATAAGCAAGTTGTATTCCACCCGTCATTGCGGAATTACCCACAATCTATTGATAATTAAAAGATTATATTTATGGGATTCCGTGTCAAGCACGGAATGACGTTTCCTTACTTGCTTTATGTGGATATTCAGTTATTCAAATATATGCGCAAGAACTAAAAGAAAGGATAACTTTCAACTTCCAAACTTTTCATATCTGTAAAACATAAATCCGAATTTTAGTGAAACACTAAAAAGAGAATGATGTATTACGAGTCAGGATTTACGTAATGAGTAAATAATCAACCCGCAAGGGAACCACCTGTTCCTTTGCAGGTTTACAAAAAATCAGGTGCGATTTTTTGTAAATCAGAAGATTTTTTGTAATTTTGCCTTCAAATAAATACAAACAAAAAATCAATTGATCATGAAATCTTTTTCTTTATTAGTAATTCTTTTTCTTTCACTTTCGTTGGCAAGAGCTGCCGATCCTGTTCGTGTTATTATTATTGGCGCACATCCTGACGATTGCGAATACACTGCCGGCGGTATCGCAGCATTGTATACCCGGATGGGGCATAAAGTCAAGTTTGTGTCGATGACCAATGGCAACAAGGGGCATCATTTGATGAAACCTGATGAACTTGCTGCGCGCCGCAGTAAAGAAGCGCAGGAAGTTGCCCGTATTCTGGGTGTTGAGTATGAAATCATGAATAACGACGATGGAGAACTGACGCCTGCATTAGCAAACCGGTTTGCCGTTATCCAACTCATTTGTGATTGGGAAGCGGATGTCGTCATCTCTCACCGCACAAACGATTATCATCCCGACCACCGGAATACCGGGATCATTGTGCAGGATGCCGCCTATATGATCGGTGTGCCGTTAATGAATCCCCAGGGTAAACCATTGAGAAAACCTGTGGTATTTTTGTACATGCCCGACGGTTTCCAAAAGCCGACGCCTTTTTCGCCGGATATTGTGATCGACATTACTACGGTTGCTGAAAAAAAAGCGGACGCCCTTTGTGCCAACGTGTCGCAGATGTACGAATGGTTGCCATGGATTGAAGGCTGGGAAAACGAATTACCATCCGATCCTGCGCAATGGCGTCAATTTGTTGGAAATCGCTTTTTGTCGGACAGCAAAATCGATCTGTTCAAAAAAGCCGCCACAAAATGGTATTCATCTGCACAGCTGAAGAACATCCGTTACGTAGAAGCATTCGAAATTTGTGAATACGGCAGCAGACCGGGCAAAGAAGAGATTAAACGGCTGTTTCCCATGCTTCCATGATTTTTCCATTTTTTCTTATCGCATTTGGAAAAATGTATTTTTTATGTAAATTTGCGCGTGCAAAAAATATAGCAATAATCATTAAACAAATTTTTCATGATGACAGGGAAAGAGCGAGTTCAAGCGGTTTTGTCGCACCGTGAAGCCGACAGAATAGCGCTGGATTTTGGTGCTACATCCGTAACAGGAATTCATGTAAAAAAAATTGCCGAATTTCGACGTCATTATGGTTTAGCGGACAGGCCGGTAAAAGTCACCGAGCCTTTTCAGATGCTTGGCGAAGTAGATGATGAACTGGCAGGTGTCTGGAATACAGATATCATTGGCGTGGGAGGCCACTCGGATATGTTCGGGCACCGACAGGAAGATTTTGTGGAAGTACGGATGCCGTGGGGACAAACAGTAATGTTACCAAGATCTTTTAAGATGAGAGAGCAAAACGGTAATATTTATGTATTTCCGCAGGGGGATACCAACTGTTCGCCAACGGCAGTCATGCCCGAAGGAGGATATTTCTTCGACGCCATAGAACGGACGCCGGCTACTGATATGGATGCAGAACTGAACATAGAGGACAATCTGGAAGAGTTTTCCCTGATGACCGACCACGATATGCTTTATTGGAAAGAAGCCCTGACCAGGGCGCGCGCTACCGGGAAGGCAGTGATTGCCAACATCGGAGGAACGGGTATTGGCGACATAGCATTGGTTCCGGGGCTAAACCTGAAAAATCCAAAGGGGATACGTGCTATTGCTGACTGGTACATATCGACTGTCATGCGGTTGGATTTTTTGCGGGAAATATTCGACAGACAAACGGACATCGCCATACATAATCTCGAAAAAATAAAACAAATTGCAGGCGATTGTATCGACGTACTTTTTGTGTGCGGCACCGATTTTGGAACGCAGGACAGTCAGTTCTGCTCGCCTGATACATTGTCGGCTTTATATGGACCTGCCTATCGGAAAATCAATAACTGGGTACATGCCAATACCGCATGGAAAACGTTTAAGCACAGTTGCGGCGCCATTGTGCCTTTATTGGAAACGTTCATCGACTGTGGTTTTGATATCATCAATCCTGTGCAAATCAATGCAGCCGGAATGGATCCGCAGTTTCTGAAAAAAACGTATGGCAACAGAATCACCTTCTGGGGCGGCGGTGTGGATACGCAAAGGGTGTTGCAATCGGGTACGCCGCAGGAAGTCAAAAATCAGGTACGCCAACTATGCGACATTTTTGGAGAAGGTGGCGGATTTATATTCAATACAGTACATAATTTACAGGCCAATGTGCCGTTGGAAAACGCAATTGCATTGATGGACGCGCTGTGTGAGATAAGAAGTTAATGAGTGAGCACCAAACGTTCACTTCATCTTTTCAACACCACCGGGTACTGTAACCCTAACGGCCATTTATATGCTTCCATTCGAAGATTGTCTTGTGGGGCACAGTTGCATCGCTACATCAGCGACAAATACGCGGTGGCTTTGCTTCACACGAAACAGGTACATTTCCAGTATCAGTTGCTTTGGTGGTAAGGCGCGATTTGAAAAATTATCCCATGGTAATGGCAGAAACCCGACGGCAGAGTTGAAACTTCCCATGGGAAATCAAAGAAAAAGCAGAAAAAATGTCACTTATATTGAAAAAAAATGTATCTTTGCAAGATAATGATAACATCATAATTGAGAGTGTAAAGATATTTTAAATATTGGGAAAGTGTAACATAAATTTTTTTGCTATGAATGTGTTGGAAATGTGGGATTATTTGATTGGAAATGAAACCTTTAGTGCATTAGCAATTGTATTCTTGCTGTTTTTTATTTTTAAAAGTATATATAACAGCGATCAAAGAAAAATAGAAGCTGACAAATATGAAAAAAAAATAAAACATTTAATTGTTGAATTGGCAAAACCCTATCAATCGGATATTGCACCCGAAAATATTAAGAAAGAAGTCAGATTATTAGCAAGGAAAATACAAAAACCGAGAACCGCCGATGATTACTTCCTGAAAGGTTATGCATACCAGATGGAAAACAATCATTTGGAGTCAACAAAGCATTTTGAAAAAGCAATTTGCAGAAAACCTGATTTTGCAGAGGCTTATTATGGTATGGGGGTTGCATATCAAAAAATAGAAAAATATCATAATGCGATTCCATATTACCAACAAGCAACTATGTTTAAACCTGATTATACAAATGCATATTTTAATCTGGGGTATTCGCATCAGGAAATAGGCAATCGTCATGAAGCGATTCAATCCTATCAAAAAGCAATTGGAGTAAAAACGGATAACCTGGTGGCAAAGGCATATAACAATATGGGGATTGAGTTTTATGGTATAAACAATGATGTAAATGCACTTCAATCTTTCCAAAAGGCAATTGTATCAGATCCTGATTTTGCAGCGGCTTATAATAATCTGGGGTATTCGAATCAAGTATCAGGCAAACCTGGTAAAGCGATTCAATATTACCAAAAAGCAATTGATTTGAAATCTGATTATGCAAATGCTTATCATAATATGGGGGTTGCGTATGGAATGTTAGGCAATCAAACCAAAGCAGATGAATATTTTGAAAAAGCAAAGAGTATTCACTAATGATAAAATCATCTCATCAAAATATATTGTGTTGGGATGTTAGGAAACTAAAAAAATGTATCTTTACGGCATTAATTTAATTATTAAGTATAATGAAAAACAAATCAAGACGCGATTTCATCAGGAAATCGGCAATTGCAGTGGCAGGATTCACGATTCTGCCGTCATCGGTAGTAAGCGGTTTAGGGCACCGTACGCCAAGCGATAAGTTGAATATTGTCGGAATAGGAGTTGGCGGGAAAGGTCGTCCCAATCTGCAGGGGATGCTTCCCGAAAATATCATTGGCTTGTGCGACATTGACTGGAATTATGCTGACAAGTGTTTTAAAGATTTTCCCAATGCCAAAAAGTATACGGATTGGCGAAAAATGTTCGACGAACTGGGAAAGGATACCGATGCTGTAATGGTTGCTACTGCTGACCATACCCATGCCATCATCGCAGCAACCGCTTTGACTATGGGAAAACATGTATATTGCCAAAAACCATTGACTCATTCGATTTACGAAAGCCGTCTGTTGACCCGTTTGTCCGCCAGATATAAAGTAGCCACACAGATGGGCAATCAGGCCAATTCCGGCGACGGTGTGCGTCAGTTGTGTGAATGGATTTGGAATGGCGAAATTGGCGAGGTGAGTGAAGTACATGCGTGGACAGATCGTCCGATTTGGCCGCAGGGCTTGCAACGTCCTAAAGAAACGATGAAGATTCCGAAATACCTTGACTGGGATTTG
>JGI24702J35022_10001711_pt1 | contig 13611 bp, 6 predicted proteins | sample TergutTh196P4_FD_35022 | JGI IMG/M metagenome (IMG submission 35022)
AAGTCACATTGGCTTTGGCGCTGATCAAATTCAATTTTTCCCAGTCGGGGATTTCTGCCAAAACATAAACTTCCGTATCCAATTTCGTTGCGGAATAATACTTAAACTCCGCCGGAACTTCCTGCGTTTTTAATTCAATGCTTTGCTCTTTTCCNTTTCCGGGGATCGAATACGGCANATCAATTTCATAAGTCACATTCAGCTGATTCTCGCTTTGCTGGACAAAATCATCCATGGTCAGGTTCGCCACGGAAGGTTCAGGGGCATATGCATCATAATCAGCAACAACAACCGGGTCTGCTTCCGCAGACATATAAACTGCCTCATCGGATCTGGCATAAGAAAAAGCGTTTTGAGTCATTCGTGACAATGTGTTCACTTTCCTCAAGTCCTGGCGGACATAGGGCTGGAGCCACCATGCGCTAAAGAGGGGAGCAGTTTTTCCAAAACTCGGACGCGCTGTTGAGAGTGACAATTTGACGTCATTCCAATCAATTCCGGTCGTTTGGCGCACTTTAGCGCGGCCCGTGATTTTAACAGGCTTGTCGGTGGATGACACGTTGACGTCATAATAAGGCGTCCATGACGCGGAAGGTACAAAATAAGTGATCGTAAACTCGCAGAGCGCATCTTTGGGGGAACTGACGTTTAAAACTAAAATGCCGTCTCTGTTTGTTTTGCCGTCCGAAAAACCTTCCTGATTGAGCTGCTTTCTCAAATTAGACATCTGGTCGTTTAACTCTTTGCGTTTTATGGCATCTTCACGAAGTTTTTCTTGTGTTTCAAGTGAAAAAGACTTGTAATAATCCAATGTTTTTTCCAAATCATCGGCACTTAACCCCCTTTTAGATCCTTCGACGTTCTTAAGAACACTGCGCTGCAACATGTCCATTGCGGAGAGATAAACTGTTTTTTTTGCATCAAGTTCATCGGATTGCTTTTTAAGTTCATCCAGTTCCTTTTGAATTTTTTCAATCTCTTCGCTGTTGAGTTTTTTATCGGTCAGATAATCGACCGTAAACTCAAAAGACGAAACGATAACACCTTTTGTTGTCTTTACCTTAATGCTGTTTCTGTCCGCATCCGGGCTTAATCCGGCAATACGAATCTCGTTTGTTCCTTTTTTTAATTCAGCGTTTGCGGACTGAATCAATTCAGCGCCTCTGAAAAAAATGGTTGCTTCCTCAACTTTTGATTGAATCATAATTATTTTCCTCCGAAGTGATTAAATGAATAAAATTGTTAATCTATTTACCTAAATCCATTAATTTAACTTCTGTTAATTTAACTTCTGTTAATTTAACTGCTGTTAACTTAACGACTTGTTAACCTTCACCTGTTAACCTATATGCCACCACAGACATCTTGCTTACAAAAAAAGCGAATTTCTTCCAAAGGTACTACAATTAAAAATAGTATATAAACATGATTGATACTGTATACTTCCTACAAAAGGGTTCAATATGGAAAAACCGTCACAAAGCGAGGCAATGCAAGCTTATTTCGCACAGCTTGAAACAAAATTGTATCAGGAAATCGAAAGAGCGAATGCTGCCCGTGCCAACGGCGAAGACCCGTACCCGCATGTTGAAATTCCGCTTGCAAAAGACTTGGCAGACCGTGTTGAAAATTTAATCGGGGTCAAAGGTGTTGCTCAGCGGCTGCGCGAAATGGAGCGGGAAGGAAAAAACAGAGAAGAATCTGCCCTTCAAATCGGCAAAGAAATTGCCGAGGGAAATGTCGGAACTTTTAAAGAAAAACGAGAAGCTGTCGATGCCGCAATCCGTGTTTCAATGGCCGTTTTAACGGAAGGCGTTGTTGCCGCACCCATAGAAGGAATCGCAGAAGTAAAAATTGACAAAAACAGCGACGGTACCGAATATTTGAGAATTTACTATTCCGGCCCGATCCGAAGTGCCGGCGGCACAGCCCAAGCACTTTCTGTTTTGGTGGGCGATTATGTCCGCCGAAGTATCGGTCTTGATCGATTTAAGCCGCGCAAAGAGTTGGTCGAAAGATATGCCGAAGAAATCCGAATTTACAAAAGAACCGCATCACTTCAATATTCCCCAACCGATGATGAAATCCGATTGATTGTTGAAAGCTGTCCGGTTTGTGTGGACGGCGACCCCACCGAAGACGCCGAAGTCGAAGGCTATCGAAATCTTTCGGAAATCCCCCAAAATCGTGTTCGCGGCGGCATGGCACTTGTGATTGCAGAAGGCATGATTTTAAAAGCGCCAAAAGTTAAAAAACACGTCAGTGCCCTCAAAATGGACGGCTGGGAATTTTTAGACAAACTCATCGCCGGAACAAAAACAGAAGAAAAGACGGCAGATGACGATTCGGCTGAAACCCCATGCTCTGATAAAGTGACGCAAAAAATAAAGCCGAAAAACAAATACATGCAAGATTTAATTGCCGGCCGTCCTCTTTTTTCGCACCCGTCCCGAGAAGGCGGCTTTCGGCTCAGATACGGGCGATCTCGAAATACATCGCTTGCTGCCGCCGGAATTAACCCTGCCGCCATGTACATTTTAGATGATTTCGTTACCAACGGGACACAACTAAAAGTTGAGCGCCCCGGAAAAGCTGCCGGAATGGCTGCGGTGGACACCATTGAAGGTCCTACCGTCCGTTTGAAAAACGGCGATGTTGTNCGAGCCGATGATAAAAAAACAGCACTTGAAATNAAAAAAGAAATNGAATACATCATCGANGTCGGTGAAATTTTGTTCAATTACGGCGACTTTTTAGAAAACAATCACATTTTAATGCCGTCGCCTTATTGTTTTGAATGGTGGCTTTATGATTATGAAAAAGGATATGCGGATTTAAAAGAAAAAAATGACCCCCTCCTTGATTCCGGTCGTTTCCCCGACCCGCAGGATATTGAAAAGCTAAAGCACATCTCTGAAGCGGACGCACTTTTATTTGCGGACTATGGCATACCGCTGCACCCCGATTATAATTATTTGTGGCATGATTTGACAACAACAGAACTTGAGAAAATAACATCATTCGTCGTTGAAAACGGGAAATTGGCTGTTTCGGACAATGTCCTATGTTTAGAGCTGCCGTATGAAAAAACCGTATCCGCCGGAATAAAAACACTTTTTGAAAATATGCTGTTATTGCATAAAGTTTCACAGGATACAACAAATCAATCTGAGAAAAAAATATTGATTTCTCCGCCGGCTCATTTTTTGAGATGTTTGGGGCTGTTAACGTCGGAAGAATCTCAAAATCTTGCAGGCACTTTCAATAAAAACGATCAGAATCAAATGCTTCAAAAAATTGATGAGAATCAGCCGCTTCAAAAAACAGAAGCTTGGAAAAAGTTGGAAGAAAATCAAACAGAAAGCTGTTTAAAATCCGTTTGCCTGCTATCGAAAATGACCGTCAAAGCACGCGCCCCCTCTCGAATTGGTGCACGCATGGGGCGTCCCGAAAAATCGGATCTTCGGAAAATGGCGCCGGCAGCCCAAGCCCTTTTTCCGATCGGGGAACATGGCGGTAAAACAAGAAACATTGTTGATGCGACCGATTATCGGGAAAATTCAAACAGCACCACCGGAAAATTGGAAATTCAAATTGGCCTTCGGTCATGTCAAAGGTGCGGGCGCGAAACACACAAATGGCGATGCGGATGCGGTGAATTTACGATCGAAAAACTTTATTGTCCACGCTGTTCAATTGAAACGTCCGATCCAAAATGTCCGAAATGCCAGAATCCGACAGTCGGCGGACGCAAAATGAAAATCGAGTTTCGCCAAATTTATAAAGAAGCCATTGAGCGCCTTCGTGTTCGCGACAATTTTGAGATGATCAAGGGCGTTAAAGGAATGATGAGCCGCTCCAAAACCCCCGAGCCGCTTGAAAAAGGAATCCTGCGATCACTTCATGGAGTTTACATCTTCAAAGACGGAACCGTCAGGTACGATATGTCCGACATTCCGCTGACGCATATTCGAGCTGACGAACTTGGAATTACGGCAGAAGATTTGAAAAATCTGGGCTACCAAAAAGACATTTACGGCAAAGAACTGATAAGCGATGACCAAGTTGTCTGCCTTTTTGTCCAAGACATCGTCATCTCCTTAGACTGTGCCGAATATTTGTTGAAAACAACTCGGTATGTTGATGATTTGCTGACGCGGTATTATGGTGTTGATGCCTACTACAATTGCGAAAACATCAAAGATTTGATTGGCGTTATGGTCATCGGTCTTGCACCCCACACGTCTGCCGGTGTTTTGGGACGCGTCATCGGATTTACAAAAGCATCTGTCGGCTTTGCCCATCCCTATTTCCATGCCTCAAAAAGAAGAAATTGTGACGGAGATGAAGACTGCATCATGCTTCTTCTTGACGGCATGCTGAATTTTTCGCGCGAATATTTGCCGGACAAACGCGGCGGTCAGATGGATGCGCCGCTTGTTTTGACAATTCGGATTGATCCAAACGAAATTGACAAAGAAGCGCACAACATTGATATGTGCGCACGCTATCCGCATGAGTTTTATTTGGCTGCGGAAGACTACAAAAACCCCGGCGAAATCTCAGATATTATGGATTTGGTCAGCGTACGGCTGAAAACCCCCGACCAATATGAAAATTTCATGTTTACGCACAACACAACAGACATCGCCAGCGGACCCGATTTTTCCGCCTACAAAACGCTTGAGACGATGTCGGAAAAAATGGAAGCTCAGCTCGCACTCGCTCAAAAAATTCGAGCTGTTGACGCCGCAGATGTTGCAGAACTCGTTTTAAGAACCCATTTCCTTCCCGACATTACCGGTAACCTGCGCGCCTTTTCAAAACAAACCGTCCGCTGCACAAAATGTGAAACAAAATACAGAAGACCGCCTTTGACAGGAAGCTGTCCCAAATGCGGCGGCAACGTCATATTGACAGTTCATGAAGGGGCGGTTCGAAAATACGTCGATGTTTCAAAACAGATCGCTGAAAAATACAATGTTTCGACATATACAAAAGAACGAATCGAGCTGCTGGAACAAGATATTATCAAAACATTTGAAAACCACCGGATTAAAAAGAAACAGTTGACGGATTTTATGTAATTTTTTTCAGATTGATCAATTCGCTGCGCACTGCACAGCTAAACATTATCCTAAACCATTTTGATAAACACGGGGCACCCTTTCAAAAGCTCAGAACGAAAAACTCTCACCACTGGTGAGAGAAATTAGTTGGTCAAATAATATCTTAATAATGATGGCTGCAAAATCGAATGAGGAACGGGAATTTTATCTATTGCTTTATCTAAAAACAATTATTCCAAGAGTGAATTAGAGAGGCAAATCGAGTTCTACCTTGAAGCTCTTGATCGTGATGTAAAAAAGCAAAATGAAAACCCAAGCGTCGGCTTAATTCTCTGTTCTAAAAAAGATGATGAAGTCGTAGAATACGCATTGAGTCGAAGTATGTCGCCCACACTGATTGCCGAGTATCAAACCCATTTGCCACAGAAGGCTTTACTTGTAAACAAATTGCGGGAACTGCGCGAGTTGGCGGAGGCAGAAGATTTGACGGATGATGAGGAAGGCGAAGGCATCGAATAATGAATTTGCGGCAAAGCTTTCCCTCTTAAGATATCATTTTTCTTGCAATATATTATTTATCCGCAATTTTTTGGGGCAATATCTCCAACCAAAGTTTTACCGAAGTTGCCTGTCGAAGTTTTGATAATTGCAAATTAGGTAATAATTGGCTCATAATCGGCTCAATCGTAGCAGAAAAAGAAAAAAAGGATTACTTTTTCAATAAAATCTCATCAACCCTCAAAATATTCATCGCCGTTTCAGTCGCGGCAATCACGGCATATTTTTTAACGGTTGCACAATCATAAACGATCGGATCGTTGCCAATCACATGGCGGTCTGTGTCAAGACGGGCGTCAATGCCTTGCTCTTGCTGTGCCGACAAATCAATCATGGCGTCAATGACGTCCATGCCGATGTTTTTTGCCAGAGATTTGGCAAGTTCTTCAACGGCATCAGAAAATGCCAGGACGGCAAGCTGTTCTTTTCCCGACAATGTGTGGGCGTAGATCCGAAGGGAACGGGCAAGGAAGTATTCCGTTCCGCCGGCACCGGTAACCACATACGGGTTTTTAAGAAGAAGGGCGGCGTTGTTTAGGGCGTCATCGGCGGCTTCTTCGATTTTTCCAAGGCCGTATTTCATGGGCTCGTGAATGAGGACGGTTATCACAGGACGGCCGGCTGCCTGCAAATAAGCAAAAGTTTCATAACGCGTCTTTTGAACGCGAATGCTGTCGGCATGGCCAAGGGCTAAAGACATGTCGGCCGCATCATCTTGGATTTTCATGAAGTCGGCGCCCGTTGCGTTTGAAATGTATTCCATGTCCTTCATTTTCAGACGCTTGTAGGCGAGAATTTTCTTTTGGGCTAAAATTTCTTCAATGACGGCGTCCATTTCGCCTTCACAAAAAACAAGATTGGCGCCGCTTTCAACGATTTTTGAAGCGTAGGCGGCTGCGGCGTCCCTTCGGGCGTTTGCAAAGGCAAACGCCGTTTGCGGGCTGTCAATTTTAACAAAATGTTCGGGGTTGATGTAGCCGCTCTCGACTTTGATGTCATTTCTTAAAAGAAGAACGCGGGGGTTTTCAATGAACTTTGGCATATCTTCCCGCGCAGGCGTCTCATCTAGAATCACGCCGGAAATTGAAATAACTTCAGGAGCGCCCGCTTTTTTCAAAACCTTCACATTGCGTTCCAAATCCAAAAAAGAATCGCCGACAAGAGCATTCATCTCGCGGACAGCCGCATACATCGCCCCAGCAATCCGCTCTGCCTGATCTTCATCAATGCCTTTTCCAAAAGCAGCAGATTTAACAGCGGAAAATATCATTTTGTCATCGGCTTCTTCGCTGATGTATTCCAGCATTTCGTAGGCTTTTCCCATCGCCAGCTCATAGCCATAAACAATGGCGGACGGATGTACCTTTTTCCGAAGAAGAGGCAAAGCATTCTTCAAAAGACTGCATGCCAGAAGAAGCGCCGTTTTCGTTCCGTCACCGCAGGATTTGTTCATCGACTGGCCCAGCCGCTTTAAGGAAACGGCAACCGGATGAAGAATATCAATTTCTTTAATAATTGTTTTGCCGTCGCTTGTCAAATAAACGTCGCCGGCAGGACCATAAACCAGCTTATTCATCCCGCAGGGCCCATAAGACGAAGCCAGCATTTTCCGAATGTCGGTCACCATCGTTTCAATATGAAACAGCAATTGGTCGTCTTCAACCGGACCATCGACAGCAACCCTCTCATGAATTTGGCGGACAAACTCATCCTGCTGAAAAAGTGAAGATGGCGGAGGAGCCGAAATGCCGGGATTTTTAAATGATGCTGTCAAAATTAAAACTTCCTGATCAATATATGTTCTTCCGATATATCAACAAATATCAACAATCAACAACATCCGCTCAAGATTATTTTTCGGAATCTGAATCCGAAAAAACGTCTCCGATTGTCTTTCTCGGTGTTCCGATGCCGACGCCGTAAAGCCGGATTTCCAGCGGATTTTTTGTTGTATATCCTGCCTGGATTTCTTCACGCTTCATCTCAATCTGAACGGCATTTTTGTCAAGGCCGTATGTGTTCATATACGCATAAATCATCTCATGAATCTTTTCAGTGCTTTTTTCAACCGCTTCTTCATGCGATTCATATTCATAACGCCCGGTGTCGTCAAAAGCGACATATACCAAACCCGTGATGCTTTTTGGACGAATCAGCACATCCGTCCTGAAAATAACATTTCCGACAAGGGCGCCGACAGCGTTTCCGACATCATAAAAGTCCGGAAGAATGACCTCTGCATCAAACAGTTTTTGGAAATCTTCGGAATATGCAGATACAGGCGCCCCGATAAGAATGATGGGCGCCATGACTTTGATTTTTGTTATGGAAGATTTCAGAACAAGGGAGACCACATCTTCCGGCCTCAAATTCGGTTCAAAGAAGGAGAGAAGGTCTGTTGCCATCTTTTCCGAAACCGCAAGCTGAATGCGGCGGCAGGCGTCTTTTGGGGTCAAAGACAGATACTCGGCAATGATTTTAGCCCCCATGGCTGCCGCCTCCGTATCCCAATTCACGTATATTCCAAGAACATGAAGGGCGTCTGTTGGCGTAAATCCGATCTGCCGGACGCATCGTTTCGTAACCAGAGAATCCAACGCTTTTGAAAACAACACCGGATGATCGCCAAGCGCATTAGAGATTTCATAAACAGTTGACGGTATTTTATCAGCATCGCTGATGGCTTCATAGACTTTTTCTTCATAGGGCGACATCTTTGCTTTTAAAATGTCGGCGGACGGAGGCATTTTGATGTAAAAAGCCGTTCCTTGAATGGTATGATCTAAAATGCGTTCGGACGGAATGTCCATCGTCTTCATCTTTTCTTTCAAACCCGGATGTTCGATCGCAGCTAATGAGATGGGCGTGACCCGACGCGGGCCCAGATGCAGCCCTTGGCTGATCCAGACATAACTGTCGCCGCCGAGTGCCGATGTGTTCATTTGAATCGCGCGAACCATTGTTTTCCAGCCGCCGACAGTTGCACCCGATTCGCTGATACTTGGGATACCATCAACGATCATGGAAATATCTGTGCTGGTGCCTCCGACATCAATTGCAATACATGTTTTTTCGCCTGTCAAATGAGAAGCACCAACAAGACTTGCAGCCGGTCCCGAAAAAACGGATTCGACCGGTTTTTGAATCGCTTCTTCGATGTTGACAATCGAGCCGTCACATTTCATAATCATCAAATTGGACTGAATACCGCGGCTGTTCATTGCGCTTAAAACGGATTTGACAAATTGATCGGTCACCGGAATCAGCTGGGCATTTAATACAGCTGTCAGCGTTCTTTCGTAAACACCAAGAGCGCGGGACAGTTCATGGCCGCAGACAACAGGAAGACCTGTCAGCTCTGTGATTTTTTTTCGAACCATTTGTTCATGTTCGGGATTTCGGACGCTGAAAAAAGAAGAAACCGCATAGGAAGATACGTAATCTTGCGTTTCCTTAACAAATTCTTCCAAGACGTCAAAGTCCCTGGAAGGATCATCAAGTTCGTTGCCGTCAGCATCGTGGCCGCCGCGCATTTTAAGAACATCCGTTACAGGCAAATCTCCCGTAATCGAATAGCCGATCAATATTAAACCGCAAGGGTATCCTTTTCCTTCCAATGTTGTATTGGTTGCAAGCGTTGTTGAAATGGATGTAAATTTGATGTTTTGAAAATGAGACGCCGACAGCATGTCCATGGCTTGCATAATGCCTGTCATCAAATTTGAATGCGTTGTCAGAGCTTTGCTTTTTTCAATGACGGCACCCGTTTTCAAATCCATTAAAACAGCATCAGTGTATGTGCCGCCGGTATCTATTCCAAGTCCTAAGTCCATATAAGCCCCTTCATGATAATTTGATAAATTTGATAAATTTGATAAGAGTTGATAAATTTGATAACGAAGAGTTTGATAATGAAGAGTTTTTGATAACGAAGAGTTGAATCCAAGAAAACCAAAACTGTTTTCTCAGTCACATATATGTTTATGCCTTTAACCAAATCCGACAAAGAGTCCCCGCAGACGACGAGAGCACATCACCCAAAAACACGGATGGAAACAGTCCGGAACCGATTTCATAAAAAGGTGAAAAGTCCGGAGAAAATCATATCCGAAACAAGACGAAATTTCAAATATGTTTTCTGACCGGACCGTTTCATCAGATATTTTTTTGTGTTTATTTGTTTGGGTTTATTTATTTTTTTGTCTGTGCTTGTTTTTACGTGTGGTTGTGTATCCGGCTTTTGCCGATTCAATTGGTTGAATTCTCTCGTTTTTAACCGGCAGAATCAGCCGATAATTTGTTTGTATTTGTCTTCTCCGATTTCTTTGACTGTGTCAACCATTGTCTTAACTGACAAGAGAGAACCCTCTGGCGGCACTTCACAGCCGGTGGACATGACATATTTGGATTGGCGGCCGCTGTCTTTGAGAGTTTGCAGCACACCGTCCATCAATTTGGCAGTGTCGTTTCTGATCTTTTGGAAGGTGGCTTCGTCGTTGTTCATGAACTGAACCGGATCAACTTCTCCCATCACACAGCAAATGTCGGAATATTCGGGAATCAAGTCGGCATAGTTCTTAGAACCCTTGTCGCGCTTCTTTTCGTAGTAAGCGTAACTGTACAAAGAGGTTCCAAACTTGCGGATTTGAATATCGAAGTGGACGGCATCGGCACAGTTGTGAATCACATACGGTGCATTGTATTTCTTAAAGACAGGCAGTTGTCTGTCATAGACATATTTGCCGTCAAATTCCCAATATTGGTCGGCACTCATGATGATGTTGTTTGACCAAAGGTTGTCGACACAAATGGCATCGGCAGCCCCTTCATCAAAGAATGCGGTAGAAACGGCATTGACAAAGCCTGTAATTTTGTCAAGCGCCTTGTGAACGGTTGCCGGATCGGCGTTCATATCGTGCAGGACACGATCTGCACCCATTGCTTGTGTCAAAGTAAGCAGCGGACCTTCGTGGAAGCCGACAAACGGTGCGTCGAGTTCTTCTTTGTGAAGTTTCTCTGTTGCCAATTTAGCGGCTTGGATGTGGTTGTAAATACGAGTTCCCTTCTTGACATCCGGAATTTCGATTTCCTCATAGTCCTTGAGGTGAATGGCAGAGGGCGTGTCTTCATCGGGCATGATGACATCGGCACCGATGTCTGTAGACATAATAGACAAGTCGGTTAAGCCGACATAAGTGTCAACATCCAAATATTTAACAGCGGCTTCTGCGGACGAGGCGAATTTTTCAGGGGTCGTTGCAAACTCTTTGTATGTGCACGGAACAAACTTACGTGTGATACCGCAAGCCAACGGGTAAACAGGCAATCTGTCCACCTTTTTATCGCCAAGAGCGGAAAAGACACGGTCTTTGTGTGACATTTTTGAGACTTGTTTGATGCCGACTTTGTTGTATTCGTCGATGACTTTCTTAGCTGTTTCAAGCCCAACGTTTCCGGCAGCAGAGGCTGCAGCTTTCTTTTTAAGAACAGCGTCTTTGTATTTTGTTTTTGTAATACTCAGTTTGGCATCACTCCAGCGCTCAGCGACCGGACCCAATTTTGCAGTGAGTTCTTTTGCCAAAGAAACTGCTGCAGATGCATCTTTTGCAGTACCGTCGGCACCGACACTTTCAGCATATTGTGGAGAAACCGGTGCACCGCCGACCAAGAATACAAGTGAGTCACGAAAACCGTTTTCAAGAAGCATTTCTGATATTTTATCCATGCCGGTCATGGTTGTTGTCATGAGAGCGCTGACAGATATAAGATCCGCTTTGTTTTCTTTAGCCGCTTCAATGAATTTTTCAAGAGGAACATCGTTTCCGAGATCTATCATTGTAAAACCAGCTGCTGCAAGCATGGTCTTAACAAGATTTTTGCCGATGTCGTGAACATCGCCTTCAATGGTTCCGATCACACCGGTTACAGAACGGGTAGACTCATCTTTTTTGATATGGGGCGTTAAGACGTCCATACCTTCATAAAGAGCGGCAGATGCGATCATTAAGTGCGGGACGAAAACTTCGCCGCGCTCATATTTATCGCCCATAACCGCCATACCCTTTGCAAGACCACCGATGATGGCTTCCTGCGGATCAATTCCCGCATCAAGCGCCTTTTGTGCATATTCCACCGCATCATCATCATTGCCGGTGATGACAGCATCTGCCAACGCTTTTAAAATTTCTTCTTTCGACATATCTATTCACCCATAAATCTAATTATATTACACACAACAACTCACTTGTAAGCTATCGAAAAACATTTTTCTGAAAAAAGATAGGCTCTGAGTCTGTCGTACAAAGAAAAAAAGGTTTGAGAATATATAACCTAAACCTTCTGATAAAATCAAATGCAATAACCATAATTTTTCATCAGATTTTATCAGAAGTTTTGATAAAATCGACCGGTTTGATTCCATGAATCTCTTTGATAAATACAAAGCTGTTGTAATGTTCTAAAAAAATATCAATTTCAACCCGAAGCAGCGGTGGTGGAAGCAGCGACGATGGAAACTATGATAACGGAAGCTAGGTAACGGAAGCTAGGTAACGGAAGCATCAAACGGCAGTGAAAAGCAGGCAAAATCAGGGATAGCTAACACCATAGTCGCTGATTGGAACGATGTCCACCCCTTTAACACAGAAAAGGCTGACGATGGATTTGTGGGCAACTATATACGGATCCAGCGACCATCCCATCTTAAAAAGCCGGCGTTTAGACAAAGGCGTTTTTTGAAGCAAACTCTCGTTTAACGCGTAGGTATATATCGAGTACAGCGGTGGTTCCGTGTCTATCGGCTCAGGATCATAAGCGGAGGCTTCTCTGTCCCAGCAATCAAATTCTTCCGTAAACGTCAAAAACCAATAATTTTCATGCCATTCATCCTTTTGGTCGATAAAAATTGCCGGTTGGATTGCCAGATTTGGAATTTCAAATGTCCTCAGTTTATCGGCAATTCTGCTGCAAACCAGCAGATCATAGGCGTCAAACAAAACATCCGGCGGCGGACTGATTGGAATTATATTATTTTCCTTTTTCTCCTCAGAAAAGCCGTCGAAAAAAATCAGCGGTTTCTCTCCCTCCGGCAGCACTTCCGAACTATACCATTTTGCAGCAGTATCCATATCAGGCTCAAGATAAGGGAGGCGTTCATCATCCGGCTGAAGGATAAAAAAATATTCTTTGTCAAAGGTGCTCATGATCGTTTCCTCCTTTTTTTATTGGTTCGTTGGTTGGCAGCTGGTTATTTTTTTGCTTTCGATATTTTTTTTGCATAAAAACGGCGATCACTTTCGGGCCAATCACTATCCGTATCGAAGCGTGCCATCCATTTTGGGCTGTTCTCGTCATCAAAACGCGGATTGGGATCATCTTCCCACGGATCGAGCGTGTATAATTGCAGAAAATCGCAGCGGATGGGTTTAATAAGGTCATTTGCAAGCACCGGCAACTCAGGAATGCCTTCATCGACAGGATACAGATTTAGTTCGCCCAGCTGAATCCACAGCGCAGGCTCACCATTCGGGTTATGTTTGTCCACGGGGTAAGGGATTTCGGTAATGCGGATGTCAGGATGTGCCAGTGCCTCTTTGACTTCCTCCACGCTCTTGCCAAGTTTGCTGCGCCACAGCGGGCTGAGAAGAAAACACCATGTCGGGGTGCGAATGCCGGCGCCGATACTACTGTAATCGATATAGCCGTCTTCGTCATCGTGGTAGTTGAATCCCATTTTTCCGGGGTGATCCACATCCAGACCATAAAAGTAATCGGCACAGATACGCTCCATCACATCGCTTTCGTAGGCGCCCATGGTTCCAACCGTAGTTGTTCCGATTTCATACCCGCTGTAGCATTGTTCGGGTTTCAGTCGATGCAGCCACTTGATAATGAAATCGTTCCAAACCTGTTGATTATTGCTGCGATACCAACCGTCCCGAAAACTGATTTTGATTGTTGTGTAGTGGCTAAATGTTGTGTTGCT
>JGI24702J35022_10001712_pt1 | contig 13607 bp, 13 predicted proteins | sample TergutTh196P4_FD_35022 | JGI IMG/M metagenome (IMG submission 35022)
CGGCTCTTGACGGGACCGTTCCGGCAGCTGGTCAACACACATCATAGGGCGTGAGCGCGAAACGCCCCCACGGTTCTATTTAGCGATGGCCTGGGTTTATAAAATCAGACGACCTGCACTCTTTCAAGAGATTTCTTTGTCTTTGTCTTTGGTTTTGGTTTTGGTTTTGGTTTTGGTTTTGGTTTTGGTTTTGGTTTTGGTTTTGCTTTGTCTTTTGCTTTTACTGTCTACTGTCAACTGTCAACGGTCTACTGTCTACTGTCAACTGTCAACTGAATATTTACATAAAGCAATTTAGGCTATTGTCCTCAAGACAAAATTATCATATAATCCATTATTACGTGCCCTGACTTTTTGTAAAACTAAAAAGTCCGCATAGTCCACAGGGAGGAGGTGAGTAGCGTGCGACCGTACGAAATGATGGTATTAATGAATCCGGATATTGAAGAGCCAAAAGAGGAAACTGATAAAATTGAAGAGGTCGTGCGTAGTCTTGGCGGTGANATAGTCAAGACAGAAGTTCTTGGCAAGAAACGTCTTGCTTATGAGATTCATAANAATATTGAAGGTAATTATGCTCTNTTAATTTTTAACCTTGAACCTCAGCAGACTTTTGAGCTTAAGCGCGTGCTTGGTTTGCGTCCGAATGTTTGGCGTCAGATGATGATTTTACTTGATGAATGAGGAGCAATCATGAGAGGTTTTAACAAAGTTATACTTATAGGTAACATTTCACGCGATCCTGAACTGCGTTATACGCTGAATAAGCGCGCGTACGTTCGTTTTAGCATTGCTGTAGGTTATAGTTGGAAAGACCAAAACGGAGAGGTCAAAGAAAACGTTGATTTTGTTCCCGTAGTAGCGTGGGGTCCTCTTGCTGAATTCTGCGGCAAGTACCTCAAGAAGGGTTCCGGTGTATTAGTTGAAGGACGGATACAAACGGGAAGCTACGAAGCCAAAGACGGGTCAGGAAAACGTTATACTACGGATGTTCTGGCATCTACAATACAATTTGTCGGCGCCAAAAAGGACGACGGCGGCGGGAGAAATTACGATAATGGAGTTCGCGAAACCCAAACAAGGACCAAAAGTCAAAGCGTGAGGGACATCGGATTCAGCGACGAAGATTTTCCCACTGATTTTTCCGAGATGGATTTGGATGAAAATGGGCTTGACGCTGAAATTCCATTTTGATTTAATTTTTGCCAAAGGAGGACATATAAATGAACGGAGATAAAAATTTCGGCGACCGCGGGCGCGGAGTGGATAAGGATAAAGACAAAGACGATCGTGGTCGCGTAATGCGCCGTGGGGGCGGGATGGGCGGAAAAAGGCGCCCTAAGTTCTGCTATTATTGCGTAGAAAAAACTGAAATTGTAGATTATAAAGATGTGGAAAAACTCCGTAAATACATCAGCGAGCGTGGAAAAATAATTCCAAGACGTATTTCCGGCAGTTGTGCAAAGCATCAACGGCAATTAACAGAAGCAATAAAGCGCGCGCGTTTTATGGCATTGCTTCCCTTCTCGCTTGATTAGCTAATGTTTAAAAATGAAGACAAGGGGGAGGGGCCGAATAAACGGTTTCTCCCCCCTTTTGTTCAATATACCGAATGGCTGTGGTTAAGCTTTTTATCAGCCGTCTTATTCGTTTCGGGGATATATGCGCCAATTATAGGTTCCTCATTATCGAAACTTGCCTATCTTCCCGCATTGTTGGCGGGAGTAGCGGCGTTTGTGGGCACGGCGCTGGCTCTGGTAGCATCTGTTCCCATATCGTTGATAGGAATAAGACAGGGGATAAAAAAAGCTTTTCTTGCTGTTGTGTGCGTTTCGGTGGTCTTATTTTTAGCATTCGGCGATGTAGGTTTAACATCATTTGCTTTGGACGTCGGTTTATTGGGTGTTCTTTTCTGCTATATTGCAAGAAAAACAAACACAGCGGGAGAAGCAATTTTTGGGCTTATAATAGTTGCGCTCACCGCAAAACTTGTTTTAATGGGATATATGTACTATACCAGGGGACAAAATCCATTTTTGCTTGATGAAGGCTATATAGATGATTTGTTAATAAAATCTTTCAAAGCTTCCGGCACTTCGATGGATGTTTTGAANACAGCAAAGCAGTATATTTTCATGTCAATTCCGACTTTTCTTGTTGCGGCCGCCGGGTTTGAAGTATTCGTAGATTATTTATTGATATCAAAGATAGAAAACAGAAGGCAAAGAATTAGAAACGCGGGAGAAACAGAAACAAATGAGTTAAAAATCCATCCTCTGCCTCCCTTCGAGCAATGGTCATTTCCTCGTAGCTTGCTGGCAGCGTTTTTTATAGCTTTTATTATTCCATTGTTCAGCGATTCCGACATTATGCTTCTCAGTATTGAGCTTAACTTAATATTCCTGTGCTGTTTGATGTTCTTTATTCAGGGAATTAGTTTCACATGGTGGTTAACGTTGTTGAAGAATTTTTCTTATGGAGTGCGACTTTCAATCTTCTTCGTTCTGTTTTTCGTACCGGTTTTATCAATGGGGTTTATTATAATAGGATCATTTGACATTGCGCTTAATATAAGGAAAAGAATACGGAGGAATACTAAATGAAAGTAATACTTATAAAAGATGTAAGCAAGCTGGGCAAATCGGGAGATACGATTGATGTTGCGGACGGATACGCGCGGAATTTTCTTATTACGCGAGGATTAGCCAAAGAAGCAACTTCAGGTCTCATAGCCGAGGTAGACTCACGTAAAGCAAACGAGAAAGCAAAGGAAGATAAAATAAAAAAAGAAGCTGAAGAGATAAAAAAGAAAATCCAGGACAAGACAGTAAACATTCATGTGAATGCAGGCGAAAAAGGCAAGCTTTTCGGCAGCGTAACCAGCGCCCAGGTAGCGGAAGCTCTAAATACTTCGTATAAGCTGAACATAGATAAACGCGCCATAAAATTACCGGAAGCCATTAAACAGGCTGGTGTGTTTCCAATTACGATACATCTTTATCGCGAAGTAGACGCTATTATGACTCTGCTCGTCGAGGCGGCAAATGGCGCCTGTATATGACCGCATACCACCAGCTAATTTAACGGCGGAGCGCGCAGTTCTTGGCTCTTGCCTGCTTGATCCTGAAGCTCTTTCCGATATTCTCGAAATTTTGATATCGGAAGACTTTTATGACGTCAATCATATTGATATGTTTCAAGTCATATACGAACTGATTGCAAACCGTAAGCCTGTAGATATAATTTCTGTAAGTGAAGAGCTGGTGAGGCTCGGCATTTTCGAAAAACTTGGAGGACAGCCGTTTATTGCCGGATTAATAGACGAGGTTCCAACGACCGCAAACGCAGTTTATCACGCCAACATAATTAAAGGGCATTCAATCCAGCGTAAGCTTATAGAAGCAGGGAACCACATTGTCAGATTAGGGTACTCAATTGGAATGGACCCGGCGGAAGCGCTTGACGAAGCGGAAAGAGCAATTTTTGAAGTAGCTCAGAAAAGAAGCAGTACAAGTATAAGATCAATTTTCGATATTTTAAGAGGCGGAACATTTGATCGGGTAGAAATGCAATACAAGAGCAAAGGGGCTGAATTTGAAGGTTTCTACTCAAGTTTTGCGGATCTTGATCATATAACACGAGGATTTCAAAAAGGCAGCTTGAATATAATAGCCGCAAGACCGTCAATGGGAAAAACAGCGCTTGCTTTGAATATCGCTCAATTTGGTGGAGTAAAAACGCAGAAATCACAGAAAACGAAGGCGCCGGTATTGATATTCAGCCTTGAAATGTCTGCTGAACAGTTGGCTCTGCGCATGTTAAGCAGTGGAAGCAGAGTGAACTCGCATAAGATACACACCGGAATGTTAAGCACAAACGAATGGAACCAGCTTGTAAAAGCAGCCGGAGAACTGGAATCTTTGCCGATTTATATAGATGACAGCTCAACGCTTACGACAATGGATTTGCGAACCCGNTGCCGGAGGTTCAAGTCAAAACACNCAGACCTTGGNATCATCATTGTGGATTATTTACAATTAATGAATCATACGAGCGGAAGAAGCTACGAAAACAAACAACAGGAAGTCGCCGAAATATCAAGGACACTTAAAGCAGTGGCAAGAGAAACCGAATGTCCGGTACTTGCTCTTTCTCAGTTATCAAGAAGCGTTGAGTCCCGTCAGGAAAAGAAACCGTTATTGTCTGACCTCCGTGATTCAGGCGCCATAGAACAAGATGCGGATGTAGTCATGATGCTTTACCGCTCCGACTATTACAGCGGTGAACCAAATCTGGAGAACAACAGCGAAGCGTCTCTCAATATAGCCAAGAACAGAAACGGACCCACCAAAGAGATATCCCTGTTTTTTGACCGTGAATATACGTTATTCACAAACGCCGTCTCCTTTAGATGACCAGGTTCTCAGCTCTCAATTCTCAGCTCTCAATTCTCAGTTCTCTATTCTCTATTCTCAGCTCTCAGCTCTCTATTCTCAGTTCTCTATTCTAAGTTCTCAGCTCTCAGTTCTCAGTTCTCTATTCTCTATTCTCAGCTCTCAGTTCTCTCAACTAAGCTCTAAAACCTTGCTGCTACCTTTAAATGATAACAAGTTGAAAATCGAACGTAGGCGAGGCGGCTTCTGCGACCCGACGCGATGGCGTAGATAAACCTACGTCGAGCAAGGGCGAGCGAAAAATAACGAAGCATACGGTTGATTTCAACTTGTTTAGGCGGCGCCGATGTTTATTGAACGTACCCTTCCATCATTTTCGCGTCTTATCACAATGCCGCGGTTNGGGGTTTCCATGTATGAAAGCACTCCATCTCTATATTTATTTGGCGCTCCTATTATTCTATACACTTCTTCAAACGTTATTCCAACCGAAAGACCATTTGGCAGATTGTGACCTCTGCCCGTAATCTGGATGCCCTGTACTATATTTTGCCGTAACGTTATACTTAAACTTGTATAGTCAAGAACTATTGTATCCCCTCTGGTCTGTTGATTGACCGGCTTGCCCAGAGTCGCCTCTATTTCTTCACCACTTGAACCGAACGAGTTAAGTAAGGCGTCAGTATATCCGGCCGGAAGAGAAGCAGCGCGCCCGTCAAAAGGAAGCGCGTACTGTCCATATATCCAACCCTCCCTGTCGTTTACCTGAATCTTGTACCACACACCTGTAAGGTTCCTGTCAGTAGCTGCGAGGGATGACACATCATCCGTCTTCCATTGTTCCAAAAGGGTGTAAGTGTTATTAACCGGAAGACGCTGTATGGATCTTGAAACAGTTGTATGATTTTCTCTGAGATTAACTCCATCGCCGATAGTGACTATTTGTTGAGCCGGAACTACTGACATGTTCGGAAGCCTCCAAACTGTCGGTTGATTCTCAGTTTCGCCTGAAACTACTAAATTAATTGATTCAAAATTCTCATCAAAGATATCCGGGGGCGTATCAATATCATCCGGTATATCATTAATATTAATAATCTGAGTTACATCATCTGTTTTGTTTTGGGGCTCGACCCTTTTGATTCCCTTATAAATGAAAGTGCCCACGCCTCCAATAAAGCAAACTGTCAAAAGGAAAAGCAATGCACGCTGAAATACTGAAACTTTTCTTCTCTTCCGTGATTGCGTGTAACGTCCGAACGACTGATATGAGCTGTCAACTTCCAGACTGCGCTGTTTTTTTGATTGAGTTGACAAAGGTTTGAAAGGGGCGTCATCGCTTTTCTGACTTTCCTCATCATTTATTCTATTCGGAGAAGTTTTTCTGACTACAGGCACTACTTCGACTTCTTCCGGTTTATCGTTAATGAAGTTTTTATTTATTTCGGTTTCTTCATTATCATCATTTTCATTCATATTTTCGTCTTCTTTAATTGCTTTGTATCTATACCTGCGCTTTACATCGCGCGTTTCCGCTTCTGTCTCCATTCCAACGATCCTAATGGTTTCTTCTTTTTTTTCTTCAATTATTTCTTCTTTCATGTCTTCCTTCACATCTTTGAATCCGCCCACCTCTGCATTATTAAACTCATTCTGAGGCGTGTCATCCGGTTTATCTTTTGATGAAACATCAACCTTGCTATCGGGATGTGCATATAGTTCCGTTCCGCACAAAGGACAGAATTTATATGAAATCGGAACATCAATTCCGCATGTCAGGCATACTTTGGTCTCTCTTTGTCTTTGCGGGGATGATTTTATTGTTAACGCGTCAGTTCCTTGCGGCATTGAGTACGAAGAGCGTCTTTTGGGTATTTTAGTATACTTTACTTTTGCCGCCGATTTCTCTTCCCCATCGTCTTCCGCGTCTTCATCATCCTCGTCCCCGTCCTCGTCTTCATACTCTTCGTCGTCGTACTCATCGTAATACTCATCCTCGGAGTATCCGTATCTCTCTTTATATTTTGAGCGTTTGAACATAATTAAATATATAAATGTGATAATGGTTATTGAGCCAAAAGAATAAGCTAAAATATGACTTTGGGAGTATCCCAAATACGTCATGACCGTTGCTGTAAAAAGAAAAATCAGGCTTAATAATTTATGATTAAAAGCCAGAACTCCGCCTATAAACCCAAACAAAGAGCCAATGCAAAGCGTTACTGTCCACCAAAACGGAGAAGAAGCCGCCCGGGCTATTCCCAGATTTGTAATGAAAAGCATTATTCCGCGCCAAAGCGTAGCTAAAGTTGTTCCGAGAGATAAAGCTAATATAAGCCACCGCACCTATAATCCCTCCAATGTAAAACTAGTAAACGAAATTTCAAATTAGTAATGTATCTTTATAATGCATCTTTATTATGATACCTATATTTTATACTAAAGGCAACCTGCCGCCCTAAAAAGTCTGTCTTTTAACGCCTGCCCAATTCCAAACTGATTTGGGACCTCTGCAATTATACAGCTAACGCCTATTTTTTCCATGCTTCTGAAGCTTGCGTAAACGCCCCTTGCATAATTTTCTACGCACTTGAATATTATCTTCTCCTTACATGGGCTATTGCAATAAAAATCCGGCTGATTCAGGCCAATATATCCATAACTCCCGGAACAGGAAAAAGACTGTTTTTCATTTGTTCCGTTATCGTTCTCCCAAAGCAGCAGAGGGATAAAAGGGGCATAATGTTTATATCGGGTTCCCGGCGAGCTTTTTAACATTGCCGATGTGGGAATTGTTAGCTTCACTCCAAGAAATTCTTCAATAAGCTCGGTTGGCGCCCCGCCCGGACGCAGTAGAAATACGTTCTCTCCCGACACGTCGATTACGGTGGATTCTATTCCAATATCACATATTCCCCCGTCGAGAACAATGTCAATAAATTCTTCCGCACCCGCGTCCTGTATTACCGCCGCCGCGTCCGTTGGGCTGGGGCGCCCGCTTCTGTTAGCGCTTGGGGCGGCTATGGGGCTTCCTAAAGACTCTATAAGAGCAAGCGGTACAGGATGAGATGGCATTCTGAATGCAACTGTATCAAGGTTTGCTGTAACACTGCGCGGTACGACAGGTTTTGCAGGAAGCACCAAGGTCAGCGCCCCGGGAAAAAATCTGTCCATAAGACCGCGCGCGCATGTATTTACATACGCGAAATCATCAGCTTCGGCAGGGTCCGAGATATGTAAAATAAGAGGGTTATCGACAGGTCTGCCTTTAGCTTCAAAAATTTTTTTCACGGCTCGCCCATCCAATCCATTTGCGCCAAGTCCATATACAGTTTCTGTGGGAAACGCCACCAGCCCGCCCGCTTTTAATACGCCAGCAGCTTCAAGAATTATATCCTTTTCCGGATTCCATCTGTCGACAGATAAATATTTCAAGCGCTATTAACCTCACGTTCATCCCGGAAGAGAGAGTAAAATTTATCACGGTACTCCGGATAAGTTCCATTTATTATAGCCTCTCTTGCGTCGCGTGCAATCCGGATTAAAAATCTTAAATTGTGTTCGCTGCACAGCCTTGCGGCAAGAATTTCGCCCGCACGGTACAAATGCCTGAGATAGGCTCTTGTATGCAGCCTGCATAACGTACAGTCGCAACCCGGATCAAGCGGCGAAAAGTCCCTCTCATACTTTTTTGCCTTTATATTTACCTGTCCGAAGGACGTGATAAGCGTCCCATTGCGACCATTACGCGTGGGAAGGACGCAGTCAAACATATCTATTCCGCGCGCTATCCCTTCAATCAGGTTTGTCGGGTAACCGACTCCCATAAGGTAACGCGGCTTATTGACAGGCATTATGGGACCCAGCACGTCAAGTATCCTATACATTTCCGAATGAGGTTCTCCCACCGAAAGACCTCCTATCGCGTAACCGGGAAAATCAAGTGAAATTATCTCCTTTGCGGAGCGAATTCTAAGATCGTCAAATATTGAACCCTGAACTATGCCAAAAAGAGCCTGCGGCTCTTTTTGCCCGCTATTTGCATTGAGCAGTTTTTGTTTACCATGTATTTCACGGCAACTCCCCGCCCATGTGGTAGTCCTGCGAACAGCGGCTTCCGCATCTTGTTTTGTGCAAGGATATTGTGAGCATTGATCAAAACACATCATAATATCGGCGCCGAGTTTCTGTTGCACGCTCATAGCCCATTCAGGAGACATGAAATGCCTTGAACCGTCTATGTGAGAACGACATTCCACGCCGCTNTCAGTAATTTTATTCAGCCGGCTCAATGAGAACACTTGAAATCCGCCGCTGTCCGTCAGAATCGGTAAATCCCAATTCATAAATTTATGCAGCCCTCCGGCCTCGGAAATTATATCCGCTCCCGGACGCAAATATAGGTGGTATGTATTACCAAGAATAATCTGTGTTTCAATCTCGTGAAGTTCCCTTGCGGACATCGCTTTTACCGTGCCTAATGTTCCAACAGGTATAAATACGGGAGTTTTTATTGTCCCATGAGGAGTGACCAATTGTCCCGCGCGCGCTCCGGTCGTTTTACATGCAGCTTCAATTTTGAATTCAAACATTACGTTCCGTTACCTGCCATCTTCGGGAAAATGGTCATAATGTTTTGTTTGACCTTTTCTGCAAGTTCATCTGTACTCATATTGCGAACGGAAGCTATTGTATCGTAAACATATTTGACGTTAGCAGGCTCGTTAAGTTTGCCCCTGAAAGGGAGAGGAGCAAGCCATGGACAATCCGTTTCGCATAGTATTCTGTCAACAGGTGTTATCCGGGCGACTTCGCGCAGTTCTTCATTTTTTTTATATGTAATTGCTCCGGTGAATGAAATGTAATACCCAAATGAAAGAGCTTCTTCAAGATATTTCAGCCCTCCCGCATAACAATGAAAAATTCCGCTTAGCGGCGCTCCTTCGTTGCGCAATATCGCAAGCGCGTCGTCCATCGCGTCGCGTATGTGCAAAACTATCGGAAGGCCGGTTTCCCTGGCTATTTTTATATGTTCACGAAAAACCTGCTTCTGTTTTTCTCTTGGGCTATGGTCATAAAAATAGTCAAGCCCCGTTTCGCCTATAGCCACCATCCTTTTTTCATTCAGCAGTTTAATTAACTCTTCATGAAATCCAATATCAACAGTTTTTGCGTCATGCGGGTGAATCCCCGCCGTTGCGTAAACGCCCCGGTTCGAATATCGCGCCGCAAGTTCCGCCGCTTCAGCGCTGCTTGACATATCATTTCCTATAACTATAAATTGCTCTACTCCCTCACTTTGGGCGCGGTCAAGGTAAAAGTCAACCGAGCCGCGAAATTCTCCGGTATTCAAATGGCAATGAGAATCAATAAGATAATTCAAATAAAGTAACTCCTATTCATATTTAAAAAAGGCTGTAGTTTGGCGCCGTATTGCTGCTACATTTTATCCANGCAGCTTAACAAAAAACGCGTCAGTTTGATGTATACATTATCAAACTGACGCATTATATACAACTATGGTTAAATTTCTTTCTTGAGGGCAGTGAACGACTCCATTGCCATAAGCACCGCAAGGACAAGGAGTATTACCGCCATACCGCCGAGCAGGAAATTAGGGTTAGCAACTCCAATAAACGAGCTCTTGACCATGAACAACAAAGCCGTAATAGTGGTAACAAGCATGAACCACATCGGATACATGAGGAAGGCGTTGTTTTTCTTTAACCCTTTCTTTACCCATACAGCGAGAGCAAGAAGAGAAAGCCCTGCAATAAGCTGATTTGCGGAGCCGAACATCGGCCATATCGCGCTCCAAGTGGGGATTATCTGTCCGGCAGGATTTGTGGTCTTTGACATAACAAGCGCCATTGAAGCCACTATTGTTATTATCGTGGCAGTATAACGGTCAATGCGGTTGCCTGTAATCTCCTGTATCTGATAACGGCCAAGCCTTGTAGCAGTATCAAGGGATGTCAGAAGGAAGCTGTTAAGCGCAAGAAGTCCAAGCGATTTTCCGACTTTCGGGTCTATTCCGATAAGAGATGCAAAGCGTCCAAAGCCTTCAGCGTATGTGTTGTTAGGATTACCAAGCATGCCTCCCGCTATCATAACCGTACCTATAGCTATAACGGCAACAAGCCCTTCAAGCAGCATTCCTCCGTAACCTACGATGATTGAATCCTTTTCTTTCCGTATCTGTTTTGAAGAAGTTCCGCTTCCGACGAGGGCATGGAACCCGGAAATCGCTCCGCAGGCAATAATGATGAAGAGCATCGGCCATATGTAATTGTCGCCGCCCGCGTAGAATCCTTTAAACATTGGAAGTTTGATTTCCAGTGAGTCCCGGCCCATTACCATTCCGATACTTCCGATTATTATCGCAAAATAAAGGAAATAGGAAGCAAGGTAATCGCGCGGTTGCAGAAGCAGCCATACCGGAAGTATTGAAGCTAAGAAAATATAAACTACAAGGATCCAGCGCCACCTCTCCATATTTTGATTCTTTAAATCGGCTTTCGTTTGCAAATACTCGGGATATGTAGCAACATTGCTGATAACTTCATCCGAACTTTTTGCTTCCGTGAACTGAGCCTCATTAGACTCCGGCACGATAGCGTCCGACACTCTTTTCATGGCTTCATCATTCGCTCTGATTTCCTCAAATGAATCAATTCCCGCAAAAGCTGCAGGATACTTTTCTTTAAGTAATTCAAAATTGAATTCGCTGATTGTTTCAGGCGCAGCGGGCACAAATTGGTGAAGTTCAAGCCTGGCATTTGAAGATAACGTGAAAAGGCGCGCTATCCAGGCTTGCGAGTTCCCAAACCAGCATGCATAAAGAATTATAGGAACTGCAATAACTGTCATCAGGAGCAAAGAAAAATTCTTGCGATATAGAAGAAATCCAAAAAGAACAGCTAAAAACATATAAAGAGTTGCAGAAAACGCAACAGCCGGGTCGGCGGCAAAAGAATCCGCCGAGAGCTGTAAAAATACAGCCACAATCAGGAAAAGCGTGAGGATGGAAAAGCAAAGGAATAAAAATTTCCCTCTCTTACCAATCCATCGGGCAACTATTTCTCCTATGGATTTTCCCTCATGGCGCATCGATCCCACAAGTCCGCCCATATCGTGAGGTCCTCCAAGAAAAGCGGACCCGATAAGGCACCAGATATATGCGGGAAGCCACCCGAATAAACTTGCTGCCGTAATTGGTCCCACAATCGGACCTGCTCCCGCGATTGAAGAAAAATGATGCCCAAGTAATACCGCCGGGTGGGCCGGAACATAATCAACACCATCATACATTGCCTCCGCTGGGGTTTTGTTGTCATTGCTCAAACCATAAACTTTTGCCATGAATGAGCCATATGCCCAGTATGAAATCAAAAAAAACAATATTGCAATACCAAAAAGCCAAGCCAACATTAAAAAAGCACCTCCTCAAAATTGTTTGTTAAATACTGCCTGAACGTTCATATTTAATAAATCATTGCTTATTGCCTCAATCATTTCCGAGCCACTTAATTTTTCAGCATGTTCGATAGCGAAATCAATAAACGGAATCACATCCTTAATTTTAGGGTGAAACTCACCACCCGGAGCATAACTATAAACCTCCAGATAACCTCCAAGCCCAAGCCAGAAACTTTTCGTTTTTATAAGCGGGGCGCCGACAACGTTTCCGACAAAAAGGAATCTTTGCGTCATTACGTCAATTTTTGGTTTGCACGTGTTGTAAATTCTTTCGATATCCGGGAAGCCGCAATGTCCCCATATTATGTAGTCCATTACATAATACTCCGCTACGGTCCCTATAAATCCGCCCTTTACAAATGTTATCTTTCTGTATACTCCCCGGAGGTTATTATCGCTCCAAGGTTCAAACTTGAGATATTCCCACATTTCATGTGCGCGCGCCAAAACTGAGCAATCAATCAGAACAATTCACACCCATTCCAAAAAATGAGGGCGCTGAAAAACTGCTTGTTTTTGGAGTCCATGAATTACATCAAAAACACACTAGTGGATATTAAAACAACTTTGTAATTTGATAACCCCAGTAATGCGGGCTTTCCTGCCCGCGCTCCCAAATTATTTCAGCGCCGTTCCAAAAATGGATACTCTACTAATCATAATATTTTATACCATTATACTCCCAATCAGCGTAAATATCACAAACAAAGGAAATACTGTGTTACATCCATGTCAATTTGTATTGCTGTTGAATTATTGGTATTTAATAATTCTGCATTATCATTATAGTTTAGAGTATTAAGACTTTGTCATTAGGTCTTTTATTATATTTAAGAGTGTGTTACATTTATTTCTTTTTACTGTAAGAGCATATTTCATTCATTTGCTTTTGATATAAGAGCGTATTTATTCTTCCTAAAAACTGAGTGATTCTATACTATTTGTATTGAGGTGAAGTGCATGAGAGTCGGCGAACGAATAAAGAATACCCGGAAAGAAAATAAAATGACTCAGGCGGAACTTGCTGAAAAAATCGGTGTCCACGAAGTTACAGTAAGAACATGGGAAAATACGAATAAAAGCCCGAATGCAGCAATGATGCCATCTCTTGCTTCTGCCCTTAATACATCAATTGCTTATTTACTTGGTGAAAAGGGAAATCTGGATTCGGATGCTGACGCTATCCAACCACAAATAATGTTACCGGTAATTGACCAGGAGGCTTATGCAGGAAAAGGTTTTGATTATGCCGAAGTTGTAGCGGAAGCAAAAGAGTGGCTTCCCTGGCCGATTGATAGCATGGGAGGAATGTATGAACCAAAGAAACCTTATTTTGTCCGGGTTAAGGGAGATAGCATGGAAGGCGTTGGTATAAATGACGGATGCATGGCGCTTGTGAACCCGAATGTAGAAGTTCTGAACGGCAATTCCGCCTTTATTGAGTGGCAGGGAGTACGAAGTATCAAAGGATTCATGCAATACCCGGATGGACGGGTTGAACTCCGGCCGGCGAACCCGAATTATCTCACTGTACATATTGATGCCAAAAGCGCCTCATCATATAATTTCAAAGTGCTTGGCAAAGTTGTCCGTTGGGTTAATATGGGAATACCGGACAATGTGCTGTAAAGACCAGTAGACAGTAGACAGTAGACAGTAGACAGTAGACAGTAGACAGTAGACAGTAGACAGTAGACAGTAGACAGTAGACAGTAGACAGTAGACAGTAGACAG
>JGI24702J35022_10001713_pt1 | contig 13602 bp, 12 predicted proteins | sample TergutTh196P4_FD_35022 | JGI IMG/M metagenome (IMG submission 35022)
CAGAGGAACCGTCCCCCTGCTTTCCAGGAACCGTCCCCCTGCTTTCCAGGAACCGTCCCCCTGCTTTCCACCCTGCTTTCCATTCAATCCGGGCCAGGCGTCAAGTATGTGCGCAGGGCGTTCATCAACAGGTTGATGTCTATAGGTTTTGCAAGATGCCCGTTCATGCCGGAATTGAGCGCGCGCTCGATGTCTTCGCGGTATGCGTTTGCCGTCAGGGCGATGATCGGGACCGTCGTGGCATCCGGGCGCTCCAATGCGCGCAAAGCCAACGTGGATTGGTAGCCATTCATTTCCGGCATTTGAACGTCCATCAAGATAAGGTCATAATAGTATTCAGGAGAAGCGGCGAAAGCCTCGAGCGCCTTGCGCCCGTCGACGGCTTCTTCTATCTCGACGTGGGTATCAGCGAGCATTTCACAGAGGATCAGACGGTTGATATCAACATCGTCGACGACAAGGAGGCGCTTGCCCGTGAGATCCGGCGGGGTCACATCAATGACGATGGCATTATCATCGGTGCCATCGGATTTTTGCATCGTGAGTCTGAAAGTAAATGAAGACCCCTTGCCCGGAGAGCTTTCGACAGTTATTTTGCCGCCCATGTATCCGACCAATGATTGACTGATGGCAAGCCCGAGGCCCGTCCCGCCAAATCGCGAGGCAATGCTGCTGTCGGTTTGTTCGAAAACAGAAAACAACTTTCCGAGCTGTTCATCTGTCATACCTATGCCGGTGTCATTTACAGTGAAACGGCAGGTGATGGTGGAGTCGTCTTCTTCCAGGATGTCGATCAAGAACGATATGGTTCCGTTTTCAGGCGTGAATTTTACCGCATTCCCCAGCAGATTGATCAGCACCTGTTTCAGGCGCAGTTTGTCACCCATGACGCTGTAATCGGTCAAATCACTGAAGTTGATTGCAAAATTGATGTTTTTCTCGCAGCAGCGCTGGTCAATAATGCGATCTACTTCTATCATGGCTGTGCGCAGCGCAAAGGAATCTTCGGAGAGCACAAACTTGCCGGACTCGATCTTGGACATGTCGAGCACGTCGTTGAGTATCCCGAGCAGATGGTCGGACGCTACAGAAATCTCGTCCAGAGAGTCGGATGTTTTTTGATTTGCGACTGTCTTTTTCGCAATTGTGGTCATGCCTATGATTGCGTTAAGAGGCGTTCTTATCTCGTGGCTCATGCGCGCAAGGAATTCGCTTTTGGCCTGAGAGGCGACCTCTGCCATATGGGTCTGCACCTCAAGCTCTGCGGTGCGCGCTCGCAGCTCCTGCGTGCGCTCTATTACCGTGTTCTCGAGCTGTTTCCCCATCTGACGATTGCGGATCAGGAGTATGATCGCCATTATCAATACGATGACCATCAAAGCCGAGGCTGCGATAAAATACGGAACCTGTGCGCGCGCCAGCTTGCCCCGGTAGTCGAACACGCGGCGAATCCATTGGTCGGTTATCGATTCACAGTCGATGATGAGCAGGGATTTGTTTACGATGGAGCATAAGATATCCTGGTTAATATTAAACCCGAAATGCGACTCATATGTCCGGTTGAGAACGAGGTTTGCCTTGATCCCGGTCATTTCCATGTAGTTTGTCGCGTTGAGCAGCAGGTTCCGCGTACCCATGTACAAATCTATCCCGCCGTCGGCAAGGGCGTTAAAAGCGTCATAACTGCTTGAGAACACGGTGACATCCTGATGATCGGGGAATAGTTCGTAAAACAACTCGGTATATGCGGCGTCTGTCTGTACGCCGACGCGCAAGCGGTTGACCTGGCTGATATTGACGTCGGGGAGGTCGGCGCTGGACAAGAGGGCATAGTAGTCTGTCAGGTATGCCGTTTCAGGCCATAGGAAGCGGCCTTCACGTTCAGGGGTGCGGATAAGCTCGCCTGTCATCGCAACTATGCCGCTTTCCAGCAATTCCATAAGTACGCTCCAGTCGTCTGTTTTGGAATTTGCGATGCCGAATGTAAAGCCTGTTATTTCTTCTATTTCTTTCATAATATCTACGGTTATGCCTTGCCATTCGTTGGCTTGTTCATTATAGAAACAGTTTGGGTAGTTATCGTATTCAAGGGCAACGGGTATGACAGCGGCGGGGTTCTGGTAGAGGGCCATGTACGCGCGCTCGCGCTCGTCGAGACCCATATACAATTTGTGGCTGAGATATGCTGTATGCCCCTTTTTGTTCAGGGCGTCAAGGCTGGTCGCCGCGCCGCTGTCGAGGTATTTTTGTATAACAGCGATTATGGGGATCAAGTCCGGATCGGCTGTTGTCAGGAAAGCCATGCTGTAAACGGCGGGGGAGTAGGGNTCAATTCTTACTCCGGCATTTTGCGAAAACACTGCGGTTGCATCTTCGTCCATCAAAAGCGCGTCGAGTCCACCGCTGATCAGCCCGAGGTACGCGCTCCTGTATGTAGGGAAATACGTTGATGTATAGGGCTGGTCTGTCAGCGAGGGGGCAACTGCGTCTTCGATGCTTGTATCGCTGAGGAATCCGAATCGGAGTTTTCTTGCTGTGCTTTTCGCATAAAACGAGTCGTTTTCGCGAGATACGACTATTACGGATCGTTCCGTTATCGGCCCGGCTTGGTATATTTCTGTGTCTGCGGGCGTTATAAAAGCGCAGGTAAACTGAATCCTGCGCGACGTTATTCCGCTTACAAGGTCGTCCCATTCGTATAGAACAGGGGTAAAAGCGAACCCGAACAAATCGGTCAGCCAGTCACAGAGCAGCGATGAGTAGCCGTCAAGCGTTCCGTCGTCACGTTTGAAACAGTCTTCACCTTCAGGCATTCCGAACTCAAATACGGTACCGCTGTTTCGCATCTTTTCGATTGCTTCGATTTCTTCGTCGGTTATGCCCGGGATTTCTTTATAGTCTTTATAATCGGTTGATTCAAGCACCAGGCGCGGACTCACAGAGTCGCAGCCGATGAGCAGGGCCGTGACCAATGCAAGCATCAAAAGTATACATCGTCTCATATGGATTCTACCGCCAAAAGGTTGAATTATGTGTATTTGAATGATTGACCAAAACGGAATTATGGGGTATAATCGCTATTTGCAAATATAATACACAATTATGATATTTGCAACTGTCTTGTTGATATATGGGAAGTATAATTTGAAAAACGAAAGGGCAATAGTGATGAAAAGCAGAATAATAGCTTGTGTGCTTTCTATGCTTTTAATTTTATGTATTCTGGCTGCTTGCGGCGGCAATAGCCAGGTGAAGGAGATCCAAAAACGCGGAGTCCTGCGCGTAGGGGTCAAGGTCGATGTGCCGCGTTTCGGATATTTGAATCCCGCTACCGGCGAAATGGAGGGCATTGAGGTCGATCTGGCCCGTGCTATTGCAAAAGATATAATCGGCGATGAAAATGCGGTCAAGTTCACCAATATTACCGCACAGACACGGGGGGCGATGCTTGACAACGGGGAGATAGACATTGTCATCGCTACGTTTACGATTACGGACGAGCGCAAAGAGGTCTTCAATTTTTCCCGGCCGTATTATACAGATGAGCTCGGTTATTTGGTGTTGGCATCGTCGTCGGTAAACCGCGCTGAGGATCTTGACGGAAAATGTGTGGGCGTTTTGCAGGCGAGCACGTCAAAACCTGCGTATGAGGCGGAATGCGAGCGAATGGGGATCAATGTGTCGCTGCGGGAGTACACGAGCTACCCGGAAGTCAAGGCTGCGTTGATAAATGGCGATGTGGACGCGTTTGTCACGGACAAGTCTATACTATTCGGTTACCTGGATGAGGATTGTCTCATCCTTGACGAGGGTTTCAACCCGCAGCATTACGGCGTGGCTTGCAAGCTGGAAAACGATAAGCTGGCAGCACGGATCGATGCGCTTTTGGAGAGGCTTGAAAAGAACGGCGGGCTGGCTGATATCCTGGAGAAATGGGGATTGTGAGTCGCTAATCGGTCACACAAATTTGATAACACGTGGGGACGGTCGATTCGGCCGTCCTTAGTGTTGTTCACCGTCTTGCGTTCAAAATGCTACTGTTCACACCCTTGCGCTCGAAATACGTGTTTTTGCAAAAAATTTAAAATATATGTTGACATATGTATACTGATGCATTATAATGCATATATTCGCTTAGAAGAGGTGATTTACTGTGCCTGATGTATATCTACGCTCAAAGGATTTGGAGCAAAAATACCAGGTGAGCCGCGCGACAGTGGACAATTGGAAGAAATCGGGGCTGCCGTTTCTGAAGATAGGGCGTTCCGTCAGGTTTGATGAAAAAGAAGTCGAAAACTGGATCCATGAGCATTTCAGCCAGAGGTAGATACTGCACTCTGCGGAGTGCGAGGGGTTAGGGAGTAGGGATTAGGGATTAGGAGACGAGGGTACGGTTTTCATGCTTTTCATTTGCTCCTTTTATCCATACTTAGGTATCTACTAGAAGCTTAGTTTTGGAGGAGTACCGGATGAATCATATTATCTGCCCGATTTGCGATGTGGAATTGACGCCGGACCATCACTGTTCAGATTACGAGTTCTCCGGCTTTTCGCTTGAGCTGGAGCTTCTTGGGCTGGCGTCAGGAATAGAGCCTTATGATGACTTCATTGACGAGAAATCTTTCTCCCCATACATTCAAGAGCGGAGTCTGACGAGCTTTGACAAACGCAAGAAGCCTGTCCCGCTCTTTCTTCGTTTGTAAATGCACTCTGCTGAGTGCAAGGGAATAGGATTTAGGGGACAAAAAGCGAACCATGGATTTTCGTCCATGGTTCGCTTTTATTAAAGCAATGTGATTCAGGTTATACTACTGCCACCCTGTTGACGGCAAACTGAATGCATTTTGTGGGACATGTTTCCACGCAGTGTCCGCATTGTTCGCATTTTTCGTAGTCGATGCTTGCGAGGTTGTCTTCGACTGTAATCGCGCCGGCGGGGCATTCCTTGGAGCATTTTTTGCACGCGATGCAGGCATATGCGCATTGTTTCCTTGCCAAAGCGCCTTTTTCGAGGTTTTTGCACAGGACGACGGTCGCAGCTCGTGCGTCCTCGACGGAAATAAGCTTGTGCGGGCATGACTTCAAACAAAGGCCGCAACCTGTGCAGAGTTCCGTGCGGATTTGGGCGAACCCTGTGTCCATACAAATCGCGTCTGAAGGGCAGACAGCCTGGCAGTCGCCGAAACCAAGGCACCCGAAAGCGCAAGCGCCCTCACCGTTGAACAGCTGTTTCGCTGCNGTGCAGGTTTTTATCCCGTCGTAATCGATGTTTATTTGAAGGGCTTCGCAGTCAGTCCTGCAGTGGACGACGGCGAGNTTTGCCGAAACATCCCCGGCGTCGACGCCAAGAATNTCGCCAAGCTGTTTGGCAGTATCAGCGCCGCCCGGGATGCAGAGGTTAGGTTTTACATCGTTTCCCGCAGCAAGGGCTGCGGCATAGTCGGCGCACCCGACGTAACCGCAAGCTCCGCAATTTGAACCCGGAAGGGCCTCCGTAAGTTTTTCAACGTTCTCATCAACAGGGACGCCCATGAACTTGGAGGCCGTGCAGAGAGCAACGGCGCAGATCAAGCCGATAATTGTGACGCAGGCGGTCGCGAAGAGAATCATAGTCATATCTCATCTCCTCCTATCCGAAAAGGTTTTCGGCAACACCAACAAACGCAAAGAAAGAAAGGGACAGGATCGTAGCCGCGCAAAGAGTAATTGGAATCCCTTTGAAGGACGGCGGAGGATCCGCGTTTTGCAGTTGCTCCCGAATTCCGGCAAAAAGCACCATTGCGAGCAGGAAGCCGATTCCCGCGCCAAGCGCCTGGACGACCGCCTGAAGAAATGTGTAACCTTTCAGGATATTGTCAATCGTGACGCCCAGAATAGCGCAGTTCGTTGTGATCAGCGGGAGGTAGACTCCCAATGCGGTATAAAGGGACGGTATGTATTTCTTGAGAATTATCTCCACCAGTTGCACGAGCGCAGCGATGACCAGTATGAAGACGATTGTCTGCATATAGCCAAACCCGTTGCTCTCAAGAAGATACGTTTGAATAGGCCAGGTGACGCACGTTGCGAGCAGCATGACAAAGATGACTGCGGCGCCCATGCCAACCGCGTTTTTCAGTTCCTTGGAAACGCCCAAAAAGGGGCAAATCCCGAGAAACTGGCTAAGGACATAGTTGTTGACAAGCACTGTGCTCATGATGATAATAATCAGCGCCCTGATGCCCATTAGTCAGCACCCCCTTTCTTGTAAAGGCAGGCCGACGTGCAGCCTTCGCATCCAAAGTCCTTGCGTTTGATCGCTTTACCCTTTGACACCTTGTTGACAAGCGCGATCAGTATCCCAAACACGGCAAATCCCCCGGGTGCCATTGTAAAGATGGGAATATGGTTGTCCACCAGAACAGGTATCTCAATGCCGTACCATGTGCCGTTGCCAATTATCTCACGTATGGTGGACATTACAAGCAGGGCGAGCGTAAAACCGGCGCCCATGCCTATTGCGTCCAAAATAGAATTGAGGACCGTGTTTTTGTTTGCGAACATTTCCGCTCGGGCAAGGACGATGCAGTTGACGACTATCAGCGGCAGGAATATACCCAGCGCCTTGTACAGCGGATACGCAAAGGCTTCGACGACCATCTGGACAAGCGTCACAAAGCCGGCTATGAAGATGATATAACAGGGTATCCGCACCTTGTCGGGTATTATGTTTCTGAGCAGCGATATGCAGATATTTGAACCCAGGAGGACGAAGGTTGCTGCCACGCCCATCCCAATCGCGTTTGAGGTCTGCGTGGACACAGCCAGCGTCGGGCACGTACCCAAGAGAAGTACCAAGACAGGGTTTTCTTTAACAAGACCCTTTGTCAGGATGGAGAATCTTTTCATCGATTAGCCCCCTTTACACTATCAAATGCCTCTAAGGCATCTAATATGCCGTTTTTGAATGCCTTGGACGTGATGGTGGCGCCTGTTACTCCGTCCACCGCAGCAGCCGAGGCTTTGTCCAAACCGTCATAGACTCCCGCATTGCCCAGCACGACCGTGCCAAGACCTTGCGTTTCCTTATGATCCAGCACTGTGGTCCCAATAATCTTTCCATTTGGGTCGATGCCGCAAATGAGATCAATAACCCCGCCATAGCCGCCGGGAGAGGCGATCACAAAAACGTAACCCTTGCCGTTTTTGGTGCCGTACGCTTCGGTGATTGAGCTTGGCATACCATCTGTTTCGAGCAAAACGAACTCGTCCGCTTCCGGAATGATCTCTTTCCGCGCATTCTCCGCGCGCTCGGTGGCGGCGCTGACGATTATCGGCGACGTGACGCTGTTGCCGAATGCAAGCAGCCCGGAAATAAACAGGCTAATGAGCGTCAGAACAAGTATAGGCTGAATAAAATCTTTTTTCATTTTTTCAACCCTCCCAGCGCTTTAGACATTGTGAATTTGTTGATGAACGGAACCAGCATATTCATGAAGAAAATCGAAAAAGCCACGCCCTCCGGATTGTTGCTGTATAACCGGAGCAGCACAGTCATCAGACCGCACCCTATCCCGAACACGATGCGGCCGGAGTTTGTATTAGGCGTAGTGGGGTAGTCCGTAGCCATGAAAAACGCGCCCAGGAACAGCCCTCCTGCAAGCAGATGGTACTCAGGCGGTTTGCCGAGCGCTGCTGTGAGCACGGCAACGGTTGCTATGAATGCCACGGGCGTGTGCCACGAGATAACGCCCCTGATGAGCAGGTATATGCCCCCGAGCAGGATGAGCAGCGTACAAGTCTCGCCCAGAGAACCGCCGTGATTCCCGATAAACATGTTCCAGAGCGAGGGCAGGCTGTCGAGTTCGCCCCTTTTCATAAGCATGAGCGGGGTCGCGGAGGAAACGGCGTCTGCAACTTTCACCCACGTCGTCATATTGGCGGAAAAGGCGAGGAACATCACGATGCGAGCCGTTGCGGCGGGGTTTGCGAAGTTTTTGCCGAGTCCGCCGAAGAGCTGCTTGACGAAGATGATGGCCACGACGCAGCCGACGATCGCCTGCCATACAGGTATCCCAACCGGCAGGTTAAACGCGATCAGCAGCCCGGTGACGCAGGCGGAGAAATCCTTGATGGTTATGGGTTTCTTCATCAGCTTCTCATAGATGTATTCAAGGATCACGCAGCTTGCGACGCAGACGGCTGTGATAAGAGCGGCCCGTGGCCCGAATATGACGATCGAGGCAATGAGGCTCGGTATAAGCGCGATGACGACGTCGAGCATTATGCGGCTCGAGGTTGCGTTATTGTGTATGTGGGGGGAAAACGACACTGATAGTTTTTTCATTTTTGCCGTACCTCCCGTAGAAGATTCTTTGATAAAACCATGACATGGGCAAGGGGCCTCTTGGATGGGCACAGATACGCGCAGCAGCCGCATTCGGCGCACATGCCAACTTTGTACTTTTGCAACAGATCGGTGTTTTTCTGTTCAAACGCATTCTCGATATTGAGAGGCATCAGATTCATTGGGCACCTTGAAACGCACCTGCCGCATTTTATACAGGCTGTCGGCTCCGGCTGCGAGGCCTCTTTTTCGGTGAAAGCAAGAACGGCGTTTGTGACTTTTACTGTAGGCATGTCCAAATCGGGGACGGCCGTCCCCATCATAGGCCCACCCATAAGGATTTTTTTGTAGTTGTCTTTCAGGCCTCCGCAGTAATCAAAAAGCGCACCGATTGGAGTGCCTATTGGCGCTATGACATTCTTGGGTGTGTTCACCGCCGGACCATCCACTGTAATGCACCGGGAAACAAGCGGCATGCCGGTCATTATGTATCTTGCGAAAACTGCGACAGTTGTGCAGTTGAGGACGGTGCATCCGACATCATTCAGGCGGCCGCCCTCAGGCACAATCCGGCCTGTGACGTTGTACACAAGCACCTTGCGTTCCCCCTGCGGGTAGCAGGCGGGCAAAACGCGGACGCTCATGCCGTCGATCCCGGCAGTGAGTTCCTGCATTTTACTGATCGCTTCCGGTTTGTTCTCTTCGATGCAGATGATGATGTTTTTGGGTTTAATGTACTCCATCACCAGCTTCGCGCCCTCAACGACATACTCAGCGTCGTCGAGCATTGTCCTAGTGTCAGAGGTGATATAAGGCTCGCATTCCGCTCCGTTTATCAGGATATAGTCAAGCTTGACCGACTCCCTGAAAGTGAGCTTCGGAGCCGTCGGATATCCTGCGCCGCCAAGCCCGACCACGCCGCTATACATAACGGCATCCAGGAATTCTTCCAGATTTGTGACGGTAGGCGGGGAAATGCCCTCATAAAGAGTTTGCTGACCATCCGTAGTTATAACAACCGAGGTGGCTTTTTGCCCGGTGTTGCTGTCGAGTTCGACAATACTCTTGACTGTGCCGGAAACGCTTGAATGCACGGGAGAGCAAACCTTCCCGTCAACTTCGCCGATAAGTTGGCCGACTTTTACGGCGTCACCGACTTTTACGGTAAGCTTGGCCGGCGCACCGCTGTGCATTTTCATAGGCAGCCTTACCTCGGGAGGTATCGGGATTTTTTCGGGCAGACATCCGGCTGTGTTTTTGGAATGCGGCACATGCAAGCCGCGTATTCTTTTCACGCTGCAACCATCTCCTCTTTATTTAGCTTATAGTCCGAAAAACACGTTCGGACCGTAGGATTCGGGATGGCCCCAAAACCCCGTCTATAATACACAAATGACACAGGTTATGCAATACAGCGGGTAATCCTGCGTCACTATTTATTCGTTTTGATATATTAAAATCTTCTATTACAATAAAAAATAATGCGATACAATAGGCTTTCTGATATGTGATTGAAAAGCCATGAAATATTTGGTAAAATGCCTGAAGTGGCATACGCATTAATATGTGCGATTATAAATGCGGTAGAGGTGTTAGGAGGCAAATATGCAATATGTGAAAGACCCAAAATCGGGAAACGAGCTGTCAATCCTTGGCTTTGGCTGCATGCGATTCCCGTTTGATCGCGACAAGACTGAGAAGCTTATTGTTGAGGCTGTGAACAACGGCGTCAATTATTTCGATACGGCGCTTATTTATGGCAACAGCGAGGTGACGCTCGGAAATATATTACACAAAAACGGCCTGCGCGAGAGTCTTTACATCGCGACAAAGCTGCCGCATCAGAAATGCAAGGAACCCGGCGATTTTGACAAACTCTTTTCAGAGCAGCTTTCCCGGCTGAAAACGAGTTATATAGACTATTATCTGATCCACAACCTGTCCGATATTTCCACATGGCAGAGGCTTTGCGAAATGGGGATAGAAAATTGGATTTCAGAGAAAAAGGCAAGCGGGCAGATTCGACAGATAGGTTTTTCGTTCCACGGCTCTCAAAACGGGTTTATGGACTTGATTGATTCTTACGATTGGGATTTTTGCCAAATCCAGTACAACTACATGGATGAAAACTATCAGGCTGGACGGCCAGGTCTGAGAAAAGCGCATGAAAAAGGCATACCGGTCATCATTATGGAACCGCTGCTTGGCGGAAAGCTGGCTACGGGGCTGCCGCCGAAAGCTTTGCAACTATTCAAAAAAATCGACGCCGAGAGCTCGGCTGCGTCATGGGCGTTGCGATGGCTGTGGAACCAGCCGGAAGTAACGGTGGTCCTGTCAGGAATGAGCAGTATGGAACAGCTCCAAGACAACATAAAAACTGCCGGGAGCGCCAGTCGCGGCAGTATAGCGGATGAAGAATCCGCCGTTTTCGAGTCGGTTGTTGCCGTGCTTCGCGAAGCATATAAAATACCCTGTACAGGATGCAACTACTGCATGCCTTGCCCGCAAAACGTGAATATCCCCGGCTGTTTTGCCGCATATAACACATCTTGCGCCATGGGGTTTATTCCGGGTATTACGTTATACATAACCGGCACAGGCGCGAATTACCCTGAAAAACAGCGCAGGCCTAAAAATTGCATCAAATGCGGGGCTTGCGAAAAACAATGTCCGCAGCATATTGAGATCATCAGACAGCTTGAAGTTGTCGAGCGGCACATGGAGCCGTTTTGGTTCAACCCGGCAATTTGGATGGTCCAAAAAATCTTCAGGTAGAGTAGTAATTCCTTATTCCCCAATAGTTTTTCGAGTACAGACTTGTCGCGTTTGCCGATTGTGTCATCCTGTTTGCTGCAAAACCACAACGGCTGTAAATAATCGCGCTTCTTTGTTCCATGTAAAGCCGGCAACTCCGCCATTCCGTTTTGCGACAGCAAGTACGGACGTTATCCCATAACCGATCCTTTCCTCACCTTTTGAGGAAAGAAATGTTTTCCCGCTCTGTCTTAAACTACCATCTGTTGTATTCTCGACCCTTATAACTAAATCGTCGCCCATGTTCATAAACCCGAGATGGATGTTGCGCCGTCCGGTCTTTATACGCAGACAGGCTTCCACCGCATTCTCCAGCAAGTTGGATAATATGCCGCAAAGATCAGCGTCTGAAACACTGACCGGTTCAGTCAGCTCGCACCGCACGTCAAGCAGAATGCGGTTTTGTTCGCTGAGCATTTGGTAATGATGAATCAGTATATTTATGACATTGTTATCGGTGTATACTTCCGGTTCATCATTTGTGCGAATTAATCCATTATAATTCGTGATATACGCGGTTAAGTCGTCGTATTGTTTGTTATTCAGAAAACTCTCGATTACCATGAAGTGATGATGAAGATCGTGCCGGATGGATTTGGTTTCGTCCATCTCTTTTTTGAGTACAGTGAAATACCCCTGCTGCATTTCCGTGAGGCGCTCCATGCTGCTCGCGCGTTCTGAGAGTATTGCGTTCTCCCTGTACTTTGCCGCCACTTCCAGCCCAATGACAGCGCCCAAGGTGATAACAAGCGCGAAACTGGCGATCTCGACAAACCAGCCGGTGTAAATAGGCTCAAAAAGCGGGAATAGCCTGTCCATAACTAAAGCGCAGTCGAATACTAAAATTCCGCATAGCAACACCAGTCCCGGAACAGCTTTCCTGACAAAAGCGCGCAAAGTCACAAAAGTGATATACGCGGCAGCAATCCACTGGTAAGCGGAAATCAACCGGGAATAGCCATATAAGACAACAGTGTTCCCGAGCGAGACGATGAGGGGCAGCGCAAGCACCGCCGCGCAGCAAAGTATGCCAAAGAACATAAAATATCTGCTCCACTTATCTTTCAGGTCAAAGACTTTATATTGGAGGAACATGGTCAACAGCAGCATGGCGCAGAATGAAAAGCTTTCAATTATATAAAAGACCCCGAACCCTCTGATGTAGGTGTGAACAATGGGATAACTCACATAACCGATAAAAAATATGCAAAGGAGTCCGTACAGCACGGTCAGGCGGCTGCTTCGGCTTGTTAGCTTGATCAATAGGGAAATCAGGGCGACAGTCAAAGCAACGGCGCATACAACACCCCGTATTAGTAAGCGTGAACTCAAAAGGTTTGCGACACTCTCCGGTTCCCCAAACGCGGGAGGATAAGTCATGCCACTGTAAAAACTTGAAAAGTCCGTGACCGAGATAATGATTTCCACCCTATGCCCGGCTTCAAAAGTGACCAAACGATTGCCGGTTTCCGGGCGATAAAAAGCGGGATCGGGATTACCCATTCGCAAAATTTCATTGCCATTGACGTATGACCTGAAAGCCGAGAATACCTCAGGCAGTTCAAGCATGAATTCACGAGGCAAATCGGGGACAAAGATACTTAGCCGGTATGTCGCGCTGCCATGTGGCGGCGTTTTTTTATCTCCTGCATCAAANCCGCCGTATTGACCGATGTAGATGTATTTGTCCGGCGAAGGCGCGTCATTAGCAAAATCCTCCGGTGAGAGAAGCCTGCCGCCGTAGTATTCCCATCCTCCGATAAGGTAAAGCACCGGAAATGTATCAAGCGCTCCTTCGTCCAGCATCAGGACTCCGGCGGAAGCTTGCGGCTGCTCCGCCGTGTATTTGTTGTCGTAATAATAGACCGACAGAAACAAGAAAACCGATAACGCAATTACCGCAACCAGTATCACTGCGGAGCGGTATGTTTTTTTAAGCATATAACCATGTCCTTCCACGGCACAAACCTTATGAATAACTCAACTCATTATTCTCGTCTGCTGACCCCTGACCCCTGACAACTAGTGCCCCATAAATCGACGAAATCCGAACCATGCCAGAGCGCCGAGGCAAGTGAGCGCAGCCGCACCTGCGACTGTAAGTATTATGACTAATGAGTTGTTAACAGGGATAAAAGGTTCTGGCGGAGGTACTTGAAGAATCGGATCCGGGGAATCGATGACATCGGTAGCATCGGCAGTGTTGTCCCGGATTTCGCGGGAAAATGCCTTATCTGTCGGCGATCTATCATATGAATCCAGCGGCAAAGGTGGCTGAATCATAGAAACATAGGTTTCTTCGGAACTTCCGGATATACCAACATCGGAATCCATTACACCTTCCGGCAAAGCGGAAATGTCGTTTGAATTTTCTTCTATACTACTCATTGCCGCCGGATTATTCGCGGCGAAGCCGTTGGCGATGTCTGCTGCCATATCGGTGTCGGTGCTCACATAATGTT
>JGI24702J35022_10001714_pt1 | contig 13597 bp, 8 predicted proteins | sample TergutTh196P4_FD_35022 | JGI IMG/M metagenome (IMG submission 35022)
ATTACGCGGATACGGGCATATTGGACGACTACTGGGTCAACACCTCTACGAACGCGCTGGTCCGGGACTCCTTGGCGGAAGCCGACGAGTTCTTCCTCAAGAGTTTTGACAGGCTCATCAAGGACGGGATTGCTGAGGTGAGCGCGGACCTCACATGCTCTTTTATCGAACTCAAACATAATACCTCCCTGTGGGGGCTATTGATTAATTCCGGATATCTGACTGTCATAGACAGGGAAGATGAAACATTCATGACCGTGAGAATCCCAAACGGAGAGGTCAGGTCGGAGTTCATAAAGATAGTGGCGAACAGGGCGCGCGTGTCCGATCAGGATTTGCAAACGATGTTCCGATGCCTTTTCAGGAAGGACATGGATGGGTTCATGGACACCTACCAAGAGTTGGTCATATCCTGCACAAGCTACTTTGACGCAAAAGAGAACGCATATCACATGCTGTTCCTCGGGATGTGTTTAATGTTGAGGGATATCTACAAGATAAGCAGCAACATCGAGTCCGGCTACGGGCGCAGCGACATCCGGATGGAGTCGCTGTCAGAGGACCGACCCCATATCATAATAGAGTTCAAGCAGGGCGAGGACATTGAAGCACTAAAGGACGAGGCGCTGCGGCAGATCATCGACAACCGCTATTACGAGGGATTGCGGGGTCAGGTCCTCTGCATGGGCGTGGCGCACGACAAAAAACGGTGCGCCCTTGCGCACGAGACAATAACAGCCACAGGCGCCGATGGGACATAGGGACGTTAACTGATTAATTCTATTTTCACTTTTTACCCAAAAAGCCGGCAATGCCGCCGAACCCTGATGATTTCTTTTGTGGCGGCTCCGGCTTAATGGGACAGCAGAACCGTCCCCCTGTCCCACAGCAGAACCGTCCCCCTGTCCCATTACATATGCTCCCGCAGTTGCCTGACCACTTCGTCAAAGTCAAGAGGTTTTCCAACATGAGCGTTCATGCCGGAGGCTATGCATTTTTCGATGTCCTCCTTGAACACATTTGCAGTCATGGCAATAATCGGAATGTCATTAGCCCTTGCGGCATCAAGCGAACGAATGGCTTGTGTCGCCTCGTACCCGTCCATTTCAGGCATTTGAATGTCCATAAAAATCATATCATAGTAGCCCGGCGCTTCGCTTACCATCCGGACGGCTTCTTTGCCGTTTGCGGCGAAGGCAATATCCAGATGCAAAGGTTCTAGCAGCGCGGCCACAACCTCCCTGTTTATTTCAATGTCTTCCGCTATCAGGACATGCCGCCCATCAAACTGGTCGGTATATTTTATTGTCGAATCATCGATGCCTGTCTTGTCGATGCCAAGGAAACTGTTTATTACAGCCTCGACGTCCGACGGGAATATGGGTTTTGCAATAAAATCATCGACTCCCGCGCACTTTGCCTCATCCTCGAATGTGCTCCACTCGGTAGCTGAAATCATGACCACGGGGGCTTTGTATGTTTCCTCCATTTTCAGCCTGCGCGTAAATTCAATGCCATCTGTGACAGGCATGATGTAGTCCACAAAATATAAATCATACGCGCCGTTTCGCTCTATTGACGCAAACGCGTCCTTGGCGCTCGGCACGGTGTCGCAGCATGCGCCATACCTTCCCGCCATCTCCCCTAAATACTCCAATGTAATCGGGTCGTCGTCTACGACTAAAATTCGCAAATTACTCCAATTGGAAACCGATGGTTCTTTTTCGGGCACATGTTTTACCGATATCGTAAAGGCGAATGTTGCGCCTTTGCCAAGTTCGGACTCGATCCAGATTTTTCCGCCCATCATTTCAACAATGCTTTTGCAAATAACCAGCCCAAGACCGGTGCCGCCGAATTTGCGGGACGTGCTGGTTTCGGCCTGCTGGAAAGATTGGAAGAGCTTGGCCTGCTGTTCGGGGCTGATGCCGATTCCCGTGTCGGTCACGCGAACCAGTATGGTGCAGATTTCATTATTGCTTTCCAGCAATTCTGTGTTAATAGTGATCGAGCCCTTTTCCGGAGTGAACTTTACCGCGTTGCTGACGAGATTCGTAATGACCTGCGCCAGGCGCTGGCGGTCGCTGTGTATGGTTTTCGGTATCGCGGGGTCGATATGCACTTTCAAATCCTGCTGCTTTTCGCTTATCCGGAAGTCGTTCAGCGTCACCACCTGCTGCAGCATGCTTTCAAATTCGAAGTCGGTTGGCGAAAGCTCATATTTGCCGGATTCTATTTTTGATACGTCCAAAACATCATTTATGACGCCGAGCAAGTGGTGCGACGAGCTTCTGATTTTTCCTATCGCATCCTTTATTCGGTCCATTTCGTCCGAGGATTCCGCAATCATGGTCATCCCGATGATGGCGTTCATGGGAGTCCGTATTTCGTGGCTCATGTTTGCAAGGAAGCTGCTTTTGGCCTTGCTGGCAGCGTTCGCCTGTTTAAGCGCTACCCGCAGCATATTATCTTTGCGCTCATTTTCCGTTATGTCCCTTAGTAAGACGACTTTGCAAAGCGCATCGTTATACTTGTCATTTTCCACTGCAAGCAGCATATCGCAAATACTGGTGCCAAACGGCGTTTCCACCGTTACTTTTTCGCTTGCGAAGCCGGTACGGAAGAAAGACTGCTCAGGTGTCTTTTCATCCGACAAAATGATCTCGGAAATGTTTTTACCAATGACGCTGCATCCCAGAAAATCAAATGCGGCATTATTCTCGAGGTTGATGTTGTTCTTATGGTCAAGCACCAAGGTTGGAATCGTAACCGTATTAAACACATATCCCGAGGCATTGGGCACGGTGATGCTGAGCGTTTTGTATTTTCTCATCGAAACAAACAACGGCAAAGAGACCGGCAAAAAACAAAGCGACGCCAGCGGGATGGCCGTCTGCTCCGTCATTCCCGGTATAATAAAATCGGCCGCGATTCCAATCGGGGCAATAAAAGCTGACAGGATAAGAAACAAAAGCGCCTGCGCCCGGTCGCGCTTCATTACGGATTCACGCCACCACCGGAAAAACAAAATAAGAAACGCAACGATCATTATGGCGATATAGAAAATCGCGGCAATGAAAACCAGGCTTTTATGGTAAGAAAACTGGACGCCGTATCTTGTCGAGACAAATACGGCATCATTCGATAAAACACAAAAAACGCAGAAGAACACAGTCAAAACGGATGAGGCGCTAATCATGCTCCTTGTCTTTTTATACTTAATCATAGCCATGTTTGATGAAAACAATAGCCATCTCGAAAAAAACAAGCAGCCTGAAGTGAATCCCACGGCCCAAAAAGCCCGGATCAGAATTTCGTTGGCCGCTATTGTCATCAAACCGTAAAAAAAACTGTATAGAATAAGACACAGGCCCGCCGATAGATAATCGTTCCGTGATTTTGACTTTGTATTGTTTTTAAACGTGACAACACTGAGGTACAGATAGCATCCGCTCGCGAGAAAAAACAAAGATGCTATAAGGTAGGCCGGACTGATATCTGCAAACATCTTTTTATTCCTCCTCAATATTTGCCGCCGCGACAACCGGGTGAGCCATTTTTCGACAGGTCAACTGGATCGTTTTTCGCTCCCAAACAGCTAGTTCTTCAGCGTCCCAATCGGGATGATCTTGACCCCATCCTTTCTGGAAAATGCCATTTCTCCGCCTGTAATGACAATCAGCAAATCCGGTTCCCTGATCTGTATTGTATTCTCCTTATTTGCTTTTTGAATCAGCATTTTCAGCTCAATCAAATGAGCGGCGCCTTCCTCGATTTCCCGGCTGCCGAGCTTAAACTCAACAAGCGCATATCGCCCGTCTGCAAGATGCAAAACGCAGTCCGCTTCAAGCCCGTAGCGATCGTGGTAATACGCGGCATACCCCCCCATCGCTGTTGCATAGACCCTGAGGTCTCTTATACAAAGGCATTCAAATATGAACCCGAATGTATTGAAGTCTTGAAGCAGCATTTCGGGGGACAACGCCAGGGCGGCTGCTGCGATGGATGGATCAATGAACTCCCGCTTCTTCCCCGACCGAATTGTCGTTGCCGAACGTATGGACGGCTGCCATGCGGGTAAATCATCAATCAAGAACAGTCTCTCCAAAGCGCTGAGATAGGAAAAAAGCGTTGGCTCCGATATGTCAATGTTGCTTGATATTACATCGGCAAGAATCGTTCTGTTCGTCGCAAGTGTCGAAATGTTGCGCGCATATGACTGCAGTACTACCCTCACGCGATCTGGGCTTCTTTTAACGCCGTCAATAGCAGAGGCGTCGCTATTGCAAATATTTGCTATATAGTCCTGTGCCTCAAAGAGCATCGCTTTCTCGGTTTTTTTGTTCAAGCTTGATGGCCAGCCGCCACGACAGGCTGCAAATACGAGCATTTCAACAGATAAATCAGATGTGATACCGTCAATATCAAGTTCAGGGTCCCGAAACAATTCGGAAAGCGAGATTTTCCCGTTTGACTCCATTGATTCATACAAGCTCATAGTGCGCATAATCAGCCGTGAAATCCGTCCTGTTCCCGAATGCATGATCTTTGAGTCATCAAAGGTCGTCGAGCCAGTCAAGATGAAGAGTCCGGATTCTCCGCGCTCATCTACGGCATGCCGAATTGCGTCCCAGAGGACAGGCGCCATCTGCCATTCGTCTATAAGACGCGGGTTTTCGCCTATGAGCAAGAGGGACGGCTTTGTTTCAGCAGTCGCAATATAGCCCTTTGACTTGTCAGGGTCCTGCAGCTTTAGAACGCTTTTCGCTTTCTGCTCCGCCGTAGTCGTTTTGCCGCACCACTTGGGCCCCGCGATCAGTACAGCTCCAATGGCGCCAAGGCGTTCTTCCAATATGTTGTCCACTATTCTTGGTAAGTATTCTGATTTCATCAGAGAGCCTCCGGGGTGAGTGTTATTGGCTGAATTATACCTCCGGAAAAGAATGCAGTCAATCTAATTTTAGTAATTTGATGCAATTCATTTTATAATATTGGGGTATTATGCTTTCATTATTTGGGATGATAGCATCAAAGAATAATGAAAAATGAGCGATGAACGATTAACAATGAACAGTACAAATATGCGGCTTTTGGATTTTGTGCAACTATTTACTGTTAATTGTTTCAGTGTTCACCGTTCACATTTCACTGCGGCATCAGCCGCATATTTGGTGGAGCGCATAAACCCAAATACGAACCTTTTTTCCGTCCTGCCTTATGGTTTTGTGATTGCGATGGAGTTGTAAACGTATTGTAATCACTCATTTCCCAACACAATCCAACGGCCATTTTTCTTTGCACCGTGTCGACTCAGCGTACCAGTGTTTTTTAGTTGCTTAACTGCGGTTTTTATAGCATACAGCGTTCTTCCTGTAGCATCTGCGATTTCTTCTAACGTTGCTTGCGGATGATTCTTTATATAGTCTAGTACTGCATTTTCAATTAAAGTTCGATTTAAAGGTTGACGGTCGACGTTTAAATCAACTTTTATTTGTGCTTTATCCTCCTGCAACGCTATCGGCACGATTATCTTAAAAACGTCTCCCTCTATGAGTTCCGGCTCGCCGCCGTTTGTGTAGATTCGTGTAAATTCATAAAGATTACGCACACCGGAGCCGAGTTCGTCAGCACGTCCGATATGGACGAAGAATTTGGCGAGCGTTGGATTTTTTGATCGCGGCGTGAAATCATTAGGATCTATACGCCCTTCAAACTGAGGACGGCTCCAGTTGTCCGTCACGATCCTGTCACGCTCAATGATGACTCTAGCACGATAAGAACTTGTAAACTCTCTATGCGCCAAGATATTGCTGACGATTTCACGGGCAATAAGCGAGCGCAAGCTAACACTTTGCCTTCCAATAATATGAAATCTGTCCAGAGTGTGCTTCTCAATAAAATCGTATATCCTGTCGTAAGCCTCGATAAGGTTCGTATCAACTATTAAGCGGTCATCATATCGATCAAGATTATCTCGACGCAGTAGGCAATCCGTTACATATCCCGGCACACAGGATTGGATTACATCATCCTTTGCAAAAAGCAATATACCTGCAAGGTTGAACCCCTTGTTGCCGCTCATTTTATCTTCATCATATAGTCCGGCGCTCTTAAATAACTCCATGTCAGACATATTTGCCCATGGATGCTTATTATTTTTCGATAGCGCAAGCCGCTTAGCCACAGGCACCAAGTCAAGCCTCAGATCTTCCATTGTGACGTATGGGAATATCCTGCGTTCGGTGAACTGCCCTGATTTTCTGCTAATAAGCTGAGCCGCAAGTTCGCCTGAATTGGTAATGTCCAAATCTCCTTCAAAATTGCGATCAAAAAGTCGCCCGGAGCATAGTTGAATTTGCGATGATTGCGGGATGTAGACATACAGGACGATTTTGCCGTCAACATCAATATCTGTGAGGCTAAGGTACATTGTCGGGGCGATTTTGTTAGGGTTGTTTAGTACATTCACAAAGTTGTTCTTCATATCTAAAACGCATTTGGGATTAACGCCTAGTATTTCTCCGGAATCGTGGACACCAATAAGCATATGCCCTCCGTAACGGTTCGAAAAAGAGCATACAGTCTCAAACACCGAGTTATTCAGCGCGTTGATACATTCCTTGTATTCAATGGTGAGGCCCTCTCCCTCACTTGCTAAACGCCGTATCTGCTCTGCTGTCATAGCGTCTCCTTCGTATGAATTTACTTATTTTTCAGATAACCCCAACCACGTCAAGAATTTGTTCGCTTGTGGCTATACAATGCTCACCATTGTCATAATAGCGCAATCAAACACATATAAAATCCACCTTGAATTATGTAGTCTGTTTCAGCTAATATAGAGGAACAAAAAATCGACATCGCTCTAAGCACCATAATTAAATGCGGGTGGGAGAGCATTTTTTGTTTTATCGTAGCCCTCTTAACCTTTCCTGCACTTTTATCGTTTCCGCCAACAGACCCGCAACATTTGCGATATGTTCGAAACTTTCAATCGTCAGTACTTCGCCTTTGTGCGACTTGAACCACTTGTCGAGGACTTGGTATCCGCCGATACGGTAATTCCAGACATCAGCCGGAATTCCGATTATTTTTTTGTTCGAGTTCAGGTGCAAGTCGCCATCTTTGTACTTGACCGAGCCTATTTCCATATCTTCAGAAGTGTTCGGCTCGATAATAAGCTGCGCCGGAGTTTTTATCTGCATGAGATGCAACTTGCGCAAACGCTCACCTGCCTCTACGTAGGCGCGGAACATATCTTTGCTGACGTAGAAAGCGTCGGGATTGTCCTTGTCTGTTTCGCAGTTGATTACAGGGACACGAGGGAAATCACGTTTTAGGAACTCGTTAAACCTTTCACGGTAGACGGGGTCATATAACACGCCGTAGATATAATCGAAAATCTCAATGGGTTCCGGCTTTTCGCTCATATGCTCCGTCAGCCTCGCAAGCGCAACGGGGGCTAAATTCGGAGTCCATTCGTTGTTCAACTCATTGTATATATACAATGGTGCAATGTAAGAGTAACTTCGACCGGGATAATCGATGAAGTGTGCATCTATTATCTTATTCGAAATAAAAGCTCCATCCCAAAACTTATTTGTGCCTTTTGGGTAAACTAATCCGATATTCTTCCCTATAGGTGTGTTTGGTGGTAATAACAGATTTCCCATGATTTTCTTATCTCGCGGTCTGTCCATCCACCCTCCAGAGTTGCCAGAATAATACGACCAGCGCAAATCAAATGGGCGGTATGATAGTCCAGTTATCGTACCGTTGGAAGCTATTACATCATTTTGAATCTTTTCAAGTGTTTGATTCGCACAAAGCTTTCTGAATACAGACATAATGGCAGTTTCATCGACGGCATTTTTTACGATTTCTATCCGCCTACTCAGTTCCTCTTTTGTAAATGAAACGGCAGCATTGTCATTTCCTGTGTTAAGTCCGGTTACCTGAGCGGGGAATAAATCGTTTAAGCGTACTCCGTTTTCATAAACATTTTTGATATCTCCACCAAACGGGATAAAATATGCCATTCTTTGGTCATGGTTTAATTCTATGAATTCAACCTCACTATGACTCAAATGCTGAAACTTTTTATCACGAGTTCCCCATAAATCAGCATAGAATAGCTTTGCCCATGTTGGTGAGCTAGACGTTGTTTTTACACCGATAAACAAGGTAACACCTTGCATAATGTCAAAAATGTTTTCATCCTTTTTCCCATCGGGAGTGGTCTCATTTTTCTGTGCGCTTCCATGCAAATTGACAATATAAATTTTATCGAATGTTCGGAGCAAACTTGCCCGCATCCCCCTGAATGTGGTGTTATCCAAGAAACCGTTGTTTGATACAAATGCAAGGATTCCCTCTTTGTTTTCGTTGATAATTTGCTCGGAAAAACGGAAGAATTTCACATAATCGTCACCAAGCATTTTTGGGTTTTTCTCTTGTAGCTTTGATACTCCATCCGATTCAGTCCTGTACGCTGATATATCATATTGATTAGTAGATGCCCCAAGATACGGCGGGTTTCCGATTATCACTTTTATCGGGCGTCGCGTTTTCCATGTGTCCGCATGATATGCTTCATCAGTTATAGCAGCGGAAAAGTCAAAAAGCGTCATTTGTTCGTCACGTTCTAAGTTCGAGTGCGGCGGCGCGAGCGTGTTGGTGAGGAAAACATTGGTCGTCAATTGCACTTCCGGTGTTTGACCGAGCGTTTCATCGATCGTGCGCCGGATTTTTAAATGCGCTACGACATAGCTGGTCATCATTATTTCAAACCCAATCAAACGCGAAAGCAAACCGTTCTCGCTTTGAATATAGCTTTTATAAAATGCCTCCCGAGCGCCGGAGAAGTATTTGGCTTTGATATACTTGATAATCTCTGCGCCGAATGACCCCGTTCCGCAAGCGGGGTCGAGTATGGCGACTCGGGGGACGGAAATCTCCTTTTTGTCAGACCACTTAGTTTTCGACACCTGATGCGGTGCTGATGGAACTGATATTGCCAGTTGATCGTTATTGGACAATCCTCCCTCTATGCCAAAGTCTTCGACAAGGATACTATCCACCTTAGACACCAAGTAGCGCACAGCCTGAACCGGCGTGTAAAACACCCCAAGCGACTTACGGAGCGCGGGGTCGTAAAATGTCAGAAATGCTTCATAAAAGTGAATGATCGTGTCTTGATGTTCATCCATTCCGAGTAGGTCAGAGATATTGCACATCCGGTACAGCGAACAGAGCTTGTCAATAACGGTTTCCAGTGTGGGGTGTTTTTTGCCCGAGCCTGCGATGTGCATAAAGAATTGCTTAAGCAGTTCAGATTCTTCATGCAAGTACTTGATGGCCTCAAATCTGTCGAAACTCTCAGGCGTCGTGTCATTATACCGCGCAATGAACAAGCCGTATACGATGGTCTGCGCGTACATGTCAGCAAAATCGCGTGTACTCATTGCGGGGCGTAGGTCACTTTTGATCCTGCTATATAGCCCGTATAGTTCGGGGAACATCGGTAGGCTCTTTTGTCTGTCATCTACAAGCGGGTTGCCGTCGCCATTGTCTTTTAGGATGCCCGTAATCACGCTGCGGATTGTCCTTGCGTGCATCGCCATATATTCCGCAAGCTTGTTGGAAGAACGGATTTGCGCCGGGTCTCGGAGCAGGAAGTCTTCAACAAGACTAATAAAAAGTTCGATATTGTCCTCTCGCAGCACAAGCTTGTCACCAATCCGTTCTATAAGCTGAACTCCGGAATACATCCTATCTTCACCGGCATGCCAAAACTGCCATTGGAGATTATCGGTCAGAATCGCGTTGCCATAACGGTCAGCTTCGGATTTGATTTGCTTTCTGGCTCGCACATCGATCCCTTCTACCTTTTTAACCTCCACACCTGCAAACGGTTCTGTTTCGGTCACATCATTATCTCCATGCCAGAGCTTTATGTCTATGTTTTCACCTGTTTGACCGCTACGCTCGCCTGACATATCTCTCGCCGTACAGCCGAACTGCGTCAGCAACGCTATAATTGGAGTGTTGTATGAGGACTCTATATTTCCGAGTCGGTATGCCTCACATATGGATTGATAATATCTCTTAATATGGTCAGTCATAAATCGAACTCCTACGAAATCCTGTGCGGAGGTATCCTCCAGCGTTTCCTTCACATTTTTTATGGATAATGAGAAACCGACTCAATACTCTCCTTTAAGTACGTAAATACAGCTATAACTGAAATTCAGTAATTTTAGTAGTTTTTCGTAATACATGCGTTATTAGTCAAGCTTTATTACAGTGCTATCAATATATACATCAGGAGGAATAGATATTGCTCTGCTACGTGGTCCACTGCTCATTGCCAACTCCTTAATCCATTCTATCTCACTATTTACAAAAGGCTCCATTTTTATTATTGCAAAATCTATTATTTGGAGAACGGCTTGCTTAATCTTTTCTCTAACATATGATTTATTAAATACTCCACTAAAGATATCGATAAAATTGTATGTAGGGAAGCTCTTGACCACATTCTGATGAGCTTTGTTCTGTTGGTTGCTTGTATTTTGACTCTTTGTGCTTCCGAACTTGATTTTCGCAATCATCTTTATGTCACAATTATCAAGTTCTTTTGGCAGTAATGTCACTAGATGGATTACCCCATAAAATCCATGAAAAGTTGTTCCCTCAATTACATATTCGATTTTCGGCTGATAATAAGGCAATTCTTCGCTTTTCGTTGGTGTCAGATAATGCATTATTATTTCTTGACCAATTAGCTCATCTAAACAAAACCTTAATATTTCAGCGATTTGCATATTCATATCATTAAGCTTCAAGCGTTTATTTTCTTTTGCTTCATGAAGCAGATTAATTTCTGTTTTTGCACTCATTAGCATTCTGCGTTTGTTTATCAATTGTGAAGTCAAATCGTCCATATTATTATCAATTGTATCCGATGTTATTTTTTGGATATCTGTTTTGCTAAATAAAGACAATCTTGTGTGCCAGTCCTTTATAAGCATGTTCCGTATAAGATGCACAAAGTCCTGGTCATAATCAATCCGCTCAATATGTGGATAGCTATTCTGCACTGCATTTACTAATACTGCATATGGTTCGGAATACTGCTTAAACAACTCATAGCCCATTATAACATCATGCAAAGTTGCTCCAATTTGATAAATATCCACCGCCTTCCAGCCATCTGTTGTATTTGTTTCTTCTCTTAGCAAAAACTCCGGAGGAGCGTATCGTAGGGTTCCAATAAATGGCTTACCTTCACCCATGTCGGTTAAGTCGTTTTCTCCTATTGGCTTCAAAACTCCCAGATCCATTAGAGTAACACCATTATCCTTAACCATGATATTTTCAGGTTTTATGTCTCTATGCACAATATTTATTTTAGCCAATTGTTCAGTCACATGCAGTAGCGTACTGAAAGTGATTTTTGCAAATTTTTCGTCACAAGCACCATATTCCAAAATGTGTTCTTTTAAGTTAAGGCCTTGGATGTACTCCATAACAATGTAATAATACTTAATATCTTTTTTATGGTAGGTACCACCATCTACGATACCAACCAGCCCTTCAATATTGTGATTTATTAACGAGCGTTCTCGAAATATTCTTTGCTTCTGTGTTCGCTCTCCATATTTTTCAATTAATTCATTATCGAATATCTTCACTACAACCTTATGTCCTGCCTTTGATAATGCACAAAAAACGATAGCAGATTTTCCGATGCCTAATCGTTCTCCAATCATGTAACCAGCAATTTCATCGCCACAGAATAGTTTTTCATACTTATTAGCCAAAGAGTTGTCCATGTTCAGTTTCCTCAATAAAATCTTTTGTCACAATACAACCATAATACCCCAATAGTGCTCAAAATACAAGACTAACTCGCACCTTTCCTCTGCCTGCTCGTCTCATCGATCCACTTCTCAAACTCATCAAACGGGAAATCTCCAGCGTGGCAGGCATCGCGTTTCTCCCTCGCAACTGTATCCCATGCAGTGAAGTCCGACTGCTCCATATAACCCATCTCCACCTGCTTATAAAGCCGCTCATAAGCCTGACGATACACCCGGAGCTCCGGGTGTTTTTTTCGTTTCTCGACCGCCACGAGATTTGCCCCGATGTCGGAGCATGGCCGCTTCTGTCCGGGCATAATGCGATTGCAGTACAGGCTGTCCGAGCGGCCGGACGGGATAAACAGTAAAATAATCGTTCAGCCGTTCAGCCTCACAAAGCAGTCGCAAGTATCCAACACAGGGTAGGTTCTCAGGAAACCATGAAGGCAGACCGGCAACTTTGCACGTTTGCGTTCCGGTCCGAACAGCCACAGAATAATGTCGAAAGGAGCGTGACGCGAAATGATAAACGATTCACCAGATGACAATTAAGCTTTTTGGCATACAATATTCGGCGAACGATATCGTTTGTTTGGGACCCTGCGCTTATTGCGGCGGCAAGGGGGTATAGAAAACGAGGGGATTTCTTTGTTTCATCCCCAATATGCAAATATGTCAAAATCGACGATATCGCCGCACCAAACGATGCCAACAACCCTGTGTAAGTAATGCAAACACAGGGTTTCGGACAAATTTGGTGCACCCGAAGGGGATCGAACCCTCGAACCTCACGGATGCGAATCGTGCGCTCTCCCAAGTTGCTGCTTTACGCATACACGGCGCCAAGTGGGGGATGTCTACGTTATTGGTTTAAACTTGTTCGGCAAATCTTCAATTTTAGCAACGCACTCGTTGTCTATCCTGATTTCATCTTCAGCGAGTTCGTAATAATTCACTGATGTCTACTCCTCTCAGGTTTATTGCATACTGAACCATTCCCGGTATTTTCGACATTTCGTCGAATGAGGAGTGAGTGCCGGATAAAAGGTCATATGGAACGTAATCAACGTCATTCCACTTTGGGCAGTTCCATACAATTTCCCATTCAACCTCGTCGGTCATTTCTGAACCCAAAACAAACAAATCAATGTCGCTTTTGTTCGTAGCTTTACCGAGCGCGCAACTGCCGAACAACAGCACTCTCTCTATTTTCGGATATGATCCAAAATATCCCAATAAATGCTGCAAGTATACCTTGTGGGTCATAGGCATTTCTAGTTTTTCAAGTGAGTCTACGGTACGCAATGCTGACAATCCTCATCAAATAATAATGAGGACGTAACTAGGTATTCATTTGTGGGGGGTGGTGGACCCGAAGGGGATCGAACCCTCGAACCTCACGGATGCGAACCGTGCGCTCTCCCAGCTGAGCTACGGGCCCTTATCGTCCTCACAAACTTCACTTCGTTACGCCCTCATGTGTTAAAACTCTTAGTCCACCTCGTCGTCTTCATCCACATCGTCAAACTCGAGCTCAAGTTCTTCTCCGCAGGACGAGCACGTCGCGCTGCCGTGGATGAGGTCAGGTTCGCTTATCTCGATTTCCACGCCGCAGTTGGGGCATTCGACCTGAAATGAGAAATCATCGCCGCTGCAAAACGCGCAGCCGCAATCGTCCGGCTCGTAATCGTCGTCGAAATCGTCATCGTCGAAATCGCCGAAGTCGTTATCGG
>JGI24702J35022_10001715_pt1 | contig 13593 bp, 13 predicted proteins | sample TergutTh196P4_FD_35022 | JGI IMG/M metagenome (IMG submission 35022)
TATATCAGTAAACGGGTAAGCCCCCCACAGGAACATCGGCTCAATTTTGGGAGACTCNGTTATCAAAGCTTCAAATCGCGTTGCCCAGATTTTACAACCGCTGCGTTTTTGAATAAAAGAATTTCCGCCTATGTGGTCGGCGTTCGAATGAGTATTAATTATTGCGGCAAGAGGCACGTTCCTGCCTCCTATTAACCGGAGCAGCTTTCGCCCGTAATCATCGTCAATACCGCTATCAATAAGATAACCTTTGCCATTTTCCTCATAATATCCCACATTCACTCTGCCGGGTATATACCAGGTATTTTCGCCAAGTTGTATAAATTCCATTATCTCACCCCATAGAAATCTATAATATTTACCTATAATATCAGCTTTTATGTGATAATATTATATTGATTTCATGACAATATTAATAAAACTGCTTGACATAATCGCTTACATGGTCAATAATTTCTTCGCTTCATTCTGGGGTGTAGCCAAGAGGAAAGGCAGCGGACTTTGGCTCCGCTATCGTTGGTTCGAATCCAGCCACCCCAGCCAATTTAATATATTATAATCTGCAAAAGCAGGAGTTTGTACGTCCCCAGTTTTACGCCTTACGATTTAAACCGGACAGGAGGATATGATTTGACGGCGCATTCAAAAATCGGAGCACTAATAATGGCGGCAGGTAAAGGAACCAGGATGAAAAGTGTTTTACCAAAAGTGCTTCATAGTATAATTGATGAGCCAATTCTTTTCTATATCCTACGGGCGGTGTTTAAAACAGATATAAGTTCGTCCGCAGTAATAGTAGGTCACGAGGGAGAAATGATAGAAGAATGTCTTAAATNTTCATGGCCCGAAGTAAGTGTTTTGTGGCAGCGCGAGCAGCTTGGAACGGGTCATGCAGTTCAGGTAACCCGCGAATGGTGGCGCCAGTACGAGCACATTCTTGTTTTAAATGGCGACCTTCCGATGCTTACCCCACAAACCATTCAATCTCTAATAGATGAACATATAAATTCATCTTCTGACTGTACTCTGCTTAGTTTTATCGCAAGTAATCCGGGAAGTTATGGGCGCGTCATACGGAACAAAGATAATCAAAAAGTTTCGATTGTTGAATTCAGGGATGCCAGCGAAGAAGAACGCAAAATAAATGAAGTAAACGCAGGAGTTTATGTGTTCCGCGTTTCAAAATTGATTAAAGTCATAGATAACCTGTCAAACGACAATGCGCAAGGCGAGTATTACCTGCCTGATGTGATATCTCTCATGGGAAAATATGAACACGAAAAAATGAAGACGCTTGCTTTTACCGCAGATGAAGAGGAGCTTCAGGGAGTGAATCATCCGTCCGAACTTGCCGGCCTGACCCGCAAGATAATAAGGCGGATAAATTCATATTGGATGTCGCAAGGGGTGCGGATGGCCGACCCTGATACGATTATAATAAGCCCGAAGGCGGAATTGGAAGAGGATGTAGTTCTGGCGCCTTCCGTTCATATATTGGGAGAAAGCTTTATTGGGAAAGGGAGCAAAATAGGAGCATGGTCATCTCTTTCAAATGTCAAAACCGGTCGGGACGTCACGCTTGTCTCAAACGTAATAGCGGAGGACAGCGTATTTGAAGACGGGGCAATGGCGGGACCGTTCGCTTATATCAGGGGCGAATCTGAAATATGCGAAAAAGCTTACGTCGGGAAATTTGTTGAGGTCAAAAAAAGCCGGGTTGGCAAAAACAGCAAAGTGCCTCACCTGTCGTACATAGGGGACACCACGATTGGAAGTGACTCTAACATAGGAGCTGGAACAATTACATGCAACTATGACGGGTTTAAAAAATCACGGACAATTATTGGCGACCGAGCGCTGATTGGCAGCGATACTATGTTTATAGCGCCTGTTACAATAGGCGACGATACGGTTACAGGCGCCGGTTCAACTATTACCAGGGATGTCCCTGATGGAGCTCTTGCTGTGGCGCGAACTAAACAGGTAAATATTGAAGGATGGACTAATAAAAAACGTGAAGAAGGGGGTGGACATTAGATATGAGTGATACTGGAGAGATTAAGATTTTTTCGGGCTCCGCGCATCATGATTTTGCGAAACGAGTTTGCAGCGAGTTAGGAATAAGGCTTTCAGCTTCAAAGCAGTACCGGTTTTCAGACGGTGAAATTGGTCTTTCAATAGAAGAGAGCGTAAGAGGCTGTGATGTCTATGTAATACAACCCACATCTTCCCCCGCTAATGATAACCTCATGGAACTTCTTATTATGATCGACGCTCTGAAACGAGCTTCAGCGTCACGCATAAATGCAGTAATACCGTATTTCGGATACGCAAGGCAGGACAGAAAAAGCAAACCAAGAGAGGCAATAACATCAAAACTTGTGGCAAATTTAATAACCGAAAGCGGAACTCACAGGGTTATAACGGCAGATCTTCATGCCGGACAAATTCAGGGATTTTTTGATATCCCGGTCGACCATCTAACGGGAATGCCGTTACTGGCTTCATATTTCCATGAGCAGTTGGAAAACGAAATCAATAATAACAATATTGTCGTTGTATCACCTGACGTTGGGGGAGTTGTGCGAGCGCGGAAATTTGCGGTAACGCTTAACGCCGACCTTGCAATAGTTGATAAAAGACGCTCGTATGAGGTTACTAACTATTGTGAACTAATGGAAATAATCGGAAACGTCAAAAATAAAACTGCAATACTTGTAGATGATATTATTGACACAGCGGGCACCCTCTGCAACGCAGCCAAAGGAATTATGGAACGAGGCGCAAAACGCGTTCTTGCATGCGCCACGCATGGAGTGCTATCCGGCCCTGCCATAGAAAGACTGAAGAATTCTGCAATTGATAAAGTAATCATTACCGACACTATTCCGCTTCACGAGTCACAATTGTGCGAAAAAATAAATCAGCTCTCCATAGCTCCGCTTTTCGCTGAAGCTGTTATACGTGTTCATAGTGAAAGATCAATAAGTAACTTATTTGAAAAATAATATTAAAGTAAAGGAGTAGTTTTAATGTCTGAGTTAGTAACGATAGTGATGGAACGCAGAGAAAAGTCTTCCCCAAAAGAATTGCGCGCTATGCGCATAGCAGGGTTTGTCCCCTGTATATACTATGGGCCTGAATTAAAGGAAGCAATAATGGGTAAGGTAGATTTCCTGCAAATAACGAAGCTTCTTAGAAGCGCGCATTGGGAAACAATGAAAATAAATCTCCAGCTTCCTGATGGCAACGAAGAAATGTGTCTCATACGTGAAGTACAGCGAAATGTGATTACCGGTAAAATAAGCCATGTTGACTTCATGAGGCTTATTCGCGGGCGTAAGTTAACTGTTAATGTTCCTGTTGTGATTATAGGTCAGGAAAAATCGCCTGGAATAAAGGATGGTGGGATAGTAGATCATATTAAAGACCTCGAAATAGAAACTACCCCAGTCAACATGCCTGAATCAATAGTTGTTGATGTTTCAGCTCTTGGAATAAACGATATGATACATGTAAAGGATATTCCCGTAGAAGATTACGCGATAATATCAGATCCCGGCGAAGTTGTTGTATCAATCCTTGCGCCGCGGGGTGAGGTTGAGGAAGTCTCAAAAGATGCACAGAAGGACGTTGAAGTTTCGGTAAAAGGCAAAGCAGCGAAGGGAGAAGCTTAATTACAATAAATAATGAGACTCATAATCGGTCTCGGTAATCCCGGTTACGAATATGTATACTCTCGTCATAATATAGGATGGCTTGTTATTGACCATATATTATCACGTAAGAATGTCGGTTTGCCTTCAAAGAAATTTGGGGGCGAATTCTGGTTGACCGGCTCTTCTGGCGGGTTAGCTCTGTTGAAGCCTCACACATGGATGAATTTAAGCGGCATATCCGTGCGTGAGGTTTTTAATTTTTATAAAATGAACACAGAAGACATACTCATAGTATGCGATGATGTTGCTTTGCCTTTTGGCAAGCTACGCATAAGAACCAAAGGTTCTGCAGGCGGACATAACGGACTGGCGTCAATTATTGGCGCCCTCGGAACGCTTGAAGTCCCGAGGCTTCGGGTTGGCGTTGGAAATAAACCTGACGGCGGGATTATGAGAAATTGGGTCTTGGGACATTTTCCGGACGACGAAAAAGACGAGTTGCCGGCGCTCTTAGATAAAGCGGCGGAAGCAGCCTTTATCTGGGCGGATGAAGGAATAGAAACAGCAATGAACGTAACCAATGTCAAAAACAGAGGGCACTGAAAAACTACTTTTTTGAAGTCTATAAATTACGACCTAATAATCCTCCGATTCGAATTTCAGGCGAAACAGAGCTTCCCTTTGTCGTTGAAGGAGGGCAAAGCGATATTCTAAAAGCTGTAAATCCAGCTCCATTATTTCCGTTTGGTCCCAACCAAGGTCCTTAGCAAACTTTACTGCTCCCTCGCGATAAGTTTCCCAGGCTTTTTCCGCTCTGTAAAGCCTGGGGCGTAAACGTTCTTCAGTCCAGGCGTTGACGCGGTATTGAGCCTCTTTGATTTCCACGAGAAGCATTTTTACAAGCGCCTCGCTATAACGTGGCGCAGAGTCTGTTTTGTCGCGGAATTTCCTTATTTGCTCCATACGAAAATCCAGCGCGAACAACATGTTTTGTTGATAAAGGTTTTCGTATTTGCTCGTCGGTTTTTCCCGCAGCCAAACATTCGTAGGTCTGAAAGCCATCGCTTCGGTGCGGAAATAAACTATCCAGTCCATATGGCTATAGTCGAACAATACCTGCACAACGGGCGTGAGCTTCTTTGCGAATTCGTCAGCCAGAATATCAAGTTCATTTTCAAGTTTGTGAAAATCATTTTCGAAAACCGCGTTCCATTCCAGAACTCTCGCGTCGGTTGATGCCAGAGGGTAATTTCTCTCTCCCGCAGACACAGGTGCAGGAAGCAATAAAGTAGAAAGCGCAAACAAAACAAAAACAGATAAAAATAAAAATCTTGTAAAGCAAACATTGATAAAAGGCCGCATTTTATATTCCTTTCGTACAATATATTAACAAGGCGGCCAAAAGCGGCCGCCTTGTTGTTAAATTAAATATTTATTTCTTCATTTTTCTGTAAGCAAAGAATGGAACAATCACAAGCAATCCATAAGCCAGATAGCTGATATCGCAGCCGCTGCCGCTGCTTTTTTTGGCTGCTGGTTTTGTAGGCTCAACATCACCGGAGAAACTCACCCAAAGCGTACGTACTTCTACCTCGTTTGACGGGGGATTGTGGTAGCGTAGAAGAGTAAGCGCAGCCTCCGCGTTATCAACTTTGCCTGTAAAAGTAGCCACGACTTTATTATCAACGATGCTCAATTCCCAATTAGTTCCGATGTAGGGATCGACGCCTCCTATGACCCATCCTTCGGCAAGGGCGCTTCCATCCAGAATCGTTCCGCTGTTCGTAAAACCGTCCCCAGGGACATAATAATACCGAGTCGTTCCGTCGCTTAAATCGTTCTGTTCAATAGATGATCCGGCTGGGGGGTTCCCGCCCGCAAATATCCCGGGAATTTCATCTTCAACCAACTGGGGCGCCTGTTCCTCGTCCTCCGGGAGGACAAGCAGTTCAAGATCGGAGGCGGGTATTAGCGAATAGCTGGAAGTCTTGACTATATCGAAGCTTCCCGAGGCGTTGTTTTCCGTACTGAACAACTGCAAGTCCCAGAAACCCCAATAGCAAAGGCCGTCGTCGGACGTCGGCTCAAGAAGGAAAGCCGCGAATTTTCCGAGGCGCTGAGCAGTCGAAATTACATAGTGCCCTTTTGTGACAAGATGACCGCTTGCAGCCACCGGATTCCAATCGCCCGAAGAGACTGTTACAGTAACATGCCCCTCATAACCTTGGGAAGCTTTTGCCACTCTCCAGTTGCCCCTTGAATCGGCGGGGTTATAAAACTTAAGCGTACTGGCGGCAGGAAGTGTAACGTCCTTTGTCAACCTGTAAACTTGAACTCCGTGCAACATAAGCACTTCCACGGATGACTGCGCCGCAGGATCCAGAATGTAGAGAGCTCCCATAGGTACTTCAGTTCGCGGTAAGAACTTTGTGCGGCATTCCAAATTCTCCCATGTTCTGTCCTCAGATGGGTCGATTACGTTTACCGTCCTGTCTCCGCTGGTGTCTTTCTCATAGGCATATCCCTCTATCGTGATAAGCCCTTTCCCGAAACCAAGATCGTAGTCGTCGCTTACAGGGGTTCCATTATGGATGGGGTAAATACTCCAACCTGCGGGGCTGGTACGATTGACCGCCTCGTTGTCCTTAAATTTTAAAAAGTTGAATATTGCTTCCTTTTGCTTCGATATGTGCTCGATAGCGCTGATTGTCGCGGCGTATTGAGTATGAACCCTGTAACGGTAGTGGTTGTGGGAATGACACTCAAAGAGTAAAGCTATCCTGTTTTTAACGGTCGGCATGGCTGTTGTGGTGCGCACGGAGTCGCTGCCGCCTGCTTCGAACGCAATAGGTCTTCTTTCGTATACTCCATTTACCGTTGACACCGCAGTACCCGAATAGCTTTCCATGTAGGGAGTCGCCCTCACAGACTCGGTAAGCGGCGGACGTCCGTTGACAAGCGATGGATCGTCCACAAGAACTTTTTTCATATAATTCTGGAAGTAATTATTTGCGGGGTCCGTGTTAGGACCAATGCCGACTCCAAAAATACTCTCGGCCAGCAGGCGGTTGAAGTCCTTAAAGTCCTGGTCGGTGTTAGGGTTTAGCCCGAAATTGTAGTTTATCGGGTGACGATGCCTCGTTCCGTCTGTGGCGTGTTCGTCAATAACAACAGCGGGGTTCCATTTACGCCAGAGCTTCACGTGAGCTCTTGCTTCAGGAGAATCCAGCTTAATGAAGTCGCGGTTGAGGTTAAACCCTTGAGCATTGGTCCGGGTGCCAACAAACTCAGGCGATGGCTGGGTAGTAGCGCGCCATGTGCCGAGGAAATCGTTTCCGTCGGGGTTGAAATTGGAGTTGTATAACAACACCACGTCTTTCAATAGCTCATCGTGCTTCCCCTGAGCTATTTCGCGCAATATCAGGAGCGAGGCTTCCTTGCCCTCAATCTCTCCTGAATGAATGTTGCACTGGATATGAATGACAATACGGTCGCCCACTTCAGCAGGTGATTTGGGCGCGCTGGGGATGCCCACTATCGCGAGGGGAAGCGGTCTGCCGTATACTGTGTAACCCATATCTTCGTAGCGGATTCGTCCGCCGCTGTTTGCGGCGAATAATTTTACATCGTCCACCGTCTCCTGGCTTGTGGAACCCTTAGTCCATCCTGACTCTTCAGCTTTAGTCTGATGGTTGTCCAGCGCGCCTGCATACGCTGAGGAGACCAAAATCATCATGAACACAAATGCTACAACATANCTTTTCATCACTACCATCTCTCTGTCTTTCAAAAATTGAANTGCTTCATAGCNCTGATGTAATTATAGCAAATTCTCGCCACGTTGGTTGTAAATTAANTNAATTANGAAATAATGTTTTGTTCAGATTATGTTATAGTTTTTACTGACCACTCCGCTCTCGGACATCCATGTCCGAGAGCGGAGCCTGCCCATCCATGGGCAATGCTGACCACCGGGAGGTGAATTTTTTGGGAAATTTTACAGTTACGCCTTCAATTCGCAGAGAAGTCGGAAGAGCCATAGGAGATTTCTCGATGTTACACGACGGGGATAATGTTCTGGTTGGATTATCCGGCGGAAAGGACAGCCTTTTGCTTACTCTGGTATTGGCTGAGCTTCGTTTGCGTTCTCCTGTTAAGTTCTCTCTTTCAGCCTGCGCGGTAATAATGGATGAAAAAGTAAACGTTACTCCTCTCCAAAGATTCTGCGAATCTATTGGAATAGCTTTTAACACCATCTTTCACCCGATACTCGATATAATAAAAAACAGGAACGAGAGGTCTCCGTGCAGCTTTTGCGCTAACATGAGAAGAGGCGTCCTGAGCGGGTACGCGCAGAAAAATAAATTTAATATTTTAGCGCTTGGACATAATCTGGACGATGCTGTTGAAACAGCGTATATGAATCTATTCAGAGCCGGCAGATTCAAAAGCTTTAAACCAAAATTTTATCAGGACCGCACAAATTTGTGGCTGATTCGTCCGCTCATATATCTTCGGGAGAGCAAGATAATCAGTGAAGCTGCGAGACTTGAGTTTCCAATTCTGGATAATTCCTGCCCCTATGCCGGTGCGACTGAACGCCAAAGGATTAAGGAACTTTTAAAAATGTTAAAATCATCCGTGCCGGATATTCACTCAAATACATTAAATGCCTTAAGAAATCTTACCGATAATGATAAATGGGGAATATCGAATGAAAGAAAACGAGGCGTTTTTAATAAATTCAAGTTACAGAACACTGGAGCTAAAACCAGGAGCTGACGCGAGTCAAATCCGTTCTGCTTTTCGCAGACTTGCGCGAGTCCATCACCCGGATATTGCCGGAGCGTATAATACAAAAAAATATGAACAAATATCAAACGCTTATTTACTCTTAAAAAGCCTTACTATTGAAGAACTATCAATTTGCGAGGCGCGATCAAAACGGTCGGACAATAAAAAAGAATCATTTTTTGATAAATGGCGAAGAAAGCAAGCGGAAAAAAAGCAAACGCGCGAAGCAAGTCTTCGCGAAGCGCGGGAAGAGGCGGCGGCGACAAAAGAAGCACGGGAACAGGCGCAATCTCTCCGCATTGATTCAATACTTGATAAATGCGTAAGAGAAACAAATATAATATGTAAAAAGAAACATAATGAAAAGCTGAATCAGGATATATCGGACATCATTATCCGACTTCTGGCTTCAAGGTATGAAGTAAGGCTGATGGCGCTGCGCAGTATTTCAGGATATGTAAATAACCTGCGGATAATGGAAGCTTTGCTCAATATGCTCAAAAGATATCCAATAACCGGAGAGGCGCTTGACATTATAAACAAACTTCATTTGCCGCCCGAATACATGCAAAAGATAATCAGAATTGTCTCGGATAACGCAAAAAACATAGACGAACAGGAGATTCTTCCATTTATCAGGAATGTTATATTTATGATAGCGGATAACAAAAATATAATATCTAAACTCATGGAGCATCCATCATTGAGAATTACCGAATTTCTTATTTCAAGGTGGACATTCCCTGCGCTGCCAAATGAAATAGCGTTGAAAAGAATTTTTTCAGATATTCAAAATGTAAAATTAATTATTTTAACACTGAATATACTGAAGAAAAATGATAAAAGAGCTTTTCCCAGCTGGCTCTCAAATAAAATCAATGAACTTCTGACGCACGATAATGTTTCGGTAAAACTTTGGGCAAGGACTGTTTCATCAATTGGAAATATGGTAAAATAGTACGACATGTATTTGGGGGTGATCATCAATGTGTGTGTTTTGCAAAATAGTAAAAGGGGAGATTCCGGCACAGATTGTTTTTGATGATTCAAATGTCGTAGCATTTAAAGATGTAGCTCCTCAGGCGCCAACACATATAGTGGTCGTACCAAAAGAACATATTAAGAGTGCGACGGAAGTTATTGACACTGGACTGTGGTCGGTTTTAATGGACGCAGTTCTTCAAGTTGTAAGCAAACTTGATCTCGACAATCAAGGCTACCGTCTTGTGATTAACACGGGGGAACAAGGGGGGCAAACCGTCCCGCACCTCCATATTCACATTCTCGCAGGACGTAATCTTGGCTGGCCTCCTGGTTAAGTCAAGGTAAGCTGAAAGGGGGGAATTATTTAATGACTACAGTCGTTCGTAAAGAAGGGGAAAATCTTGAGGATACTCTGCGAAGGTTTAAACGCGAAGTGTCTAAAGTAGGTACGCTTCGTGAAGTCAGAAAACGCGAGCATTACGAAAAACCAAGCGAAGCCAAGAAAACAAAGCGAGCAGAAGCTGCAAGGAAACGAAAGAGCAGCAGAGCAAGAGGATAGTTTAAATTTGGTAGATGATTAATGGACTTGTGCTAATATATTTGGCATAAGTCCTTTTTGTTTTTANTTGAGGGAGAGATAATATATTGAAATGTCCCAATTGCGGTACAATTGAAACAAGAGTTGTCGACTCCAGAATAGCGGAGGATGGGGACACAGTGCGTCGCCGTCGTGAATGTCCTGAATGCCAGCTCCGGTTCACTACATACGAGCGCACGGAAGAAAGGCGATCTTTACGGGTAACAAAAAAAGATGGAAGGAGGGAAGTATTTGCGCGCGACAAAATTTTGCGCGGAATAATAAAATCGTGCGAAAAATTGCCAATAACACTCGAACAAATTGAAGAAATTGCGGCCAAAGTCGAAAAACAGTTAAGAGACGAGATTGACGGCGATGTCCCTGTAACTTTGATTGGAGAGAAAATAATGGATGAACTTAAGAGAGTAAATAAAGTTGCATACGTTCGCTTTGCGTCAGTATACAGAGAGTTCACTGATATAGACAATTTTCAGAAGGAAATATCATACCTGCTGACGGAAAAGGTAAATTCTTAATAATCAACATCGTAATGAAACACTACAGGGAAATTTTAAAGCATTTTGCTTGCCAGTATATCGTATTAAATGATAAAATCAACATGTATGACATTTAATAGATGAGAGGTAGACTATGGAATTTCCTGATGATGGTTTTGTATCTGACAATCAAAAAGAATCAGTTGTGGATAAACTTCCGGGGCAGGCTGAAGAGGTTGAAAAAATTCTTGTTGATGGGGTTGTATCTGATAGTCAAAAAGAATCAGTTGTGGATAAACTTCCGGGGCAGGCTGAAGAGGTTGAAAAAATTCTTGTTGATGGGTTTGGATATGACAGCTTAAAAGCATTAGAGCAGAATAAACTTCCGGCACTTGCTGAAGAGGTCAGAAAGTTAATTATAGAAGTCTCTTTGCGTAACGGCGGACATATGGCGTCGTCCCTTGGTTGCGTTGAGCTATGCATAGCTCTTCTTCGTCAATTTGACTTAAGAGAAGACAAAGTTGTCTATGACGTAGGACATCAGACATACGCGCATAAAATCCTTACGGACAGATTGGGGCTGTTTCATACTTTGCGTACCGAAGGGGGCATAAGCGGGTTTCCAAAACGAAGCGAGAGCAAGTTTGACCACTTTGATGTCGGACACAGCAGCACTTCAATATCCGCCGCGTTAGGTTACGCTAAAGCGCGGGATTTGCTCTCTAAAAAACATCATGTAGTTGCCATGATAGGAGACGCAGCTCTCATAAACGGGCTTGCTTTTGAAGCTCTTAACCATATTCGCGAGCTTAATACGCGCATTACAATAATCCTGAATGACAACACCCATTCAATCAACAGACGCGTTGGCGGGATTTCGCATTCAATAGCAAGACTGAGTTCCAATCCCTCATATAACAAGCTTAAAAAATCAATAAAAAAAATATGCGCGGCAATTCCGGGCGGAAATTCAGTGGAGAAACGGCTTGAACGTTTTAGAGATCATGTCAAACACATCATGAAGCCTGATAATATATTTGACGACCTTGGAATCAACTATTGGGGACCTTTTGACGGACACGACATACAAACCATAGAAGGCGTGTTACAACTGGCCAAAAGGTACGACCGCCCAGTGTTGCTTCATTTCATTACAAAAAAAGGCAAAGGTTACCCCGAAGCGGAAAATAATCCCGTATTTTTCCATGGAGTACCTCCCGGTGACTCGGGAGAAAAAATTAAAAACTGGAGCCTTGCGGCAACTGAAAGAATAGAAGCTATTGCTGCAAGGGACCCTCGTGTCGTCTGCCTTACTGCCGCAATGACTTCCGGAACGAAGTTGGATGAATTTGCTAAGAATAATCCAAACAGGTTTTTTGACGTAGGAATAGCAGAAAGCCATATGATGACAATGGCTGCCGGGATGGCTGCAGGTGGGCTTAAACCATGGGTATTCATATATTCTACTTTCCTGCAACGGGCAATTGACCAGCTTACTCACGATATTGCCATGCAAAAACTCCCTGTTGTGATAATGGTTGACCGGGCAGGGCTTATAGGAGACGACGGAGAAACCCATCAGGGGCTATTTGACATATCATGGTGCCGGGCCATACCAAATTTAAAAATATTTGCCCCGCGTGATGAAACCGACCTTGACAGAATGATGAATTACGCAACTACAAACAAAGAAGGACCATTGATAATCAGATACCCGCGAGGAAAAGCGCTTCAGGAAGTTGCACGCATACAGGGCGCCGGACAGCAGGAAGAAAAACAAAAAGAAGTTACAAGATCGGAAATAATTCATTGTGGGTCGGAATGGGCGGTATTTGGATATGGCTCTACTGTGGAAATAGCGCTTGAAGCAATGGAGNTTGCGGCAAANAAAGGAATAGCTATTCCTACTGTTGTAGACCTGCGAATACTTAAACCACTCGACTATGCAACTATTGATAAAATTTTAATGAAAACCCCAATGGCAATAGTAGTTGAAGACAGCTACGCCGCAGCGGGGGTCGGCGAAGCAATAGCGGCTCGCGCACTTGAAATATCGAGTCCATGCCGGATTAAGATAATAGGAGTGCCCCCAACATTTGTTGTCCATGCTACAGTGAAGCGTCAAAGGGAAATGTACGGAATAACGGCTCTGAATATTGTCTCAAACTTTATTAAGCCATAATTAATTCCTGAATATAAACATGACAAAGAAAATTGGAATCCTTATTAACTCAGGTAAACAACAAGCCATTGATATTGGCAGGGAAATTTATCTCTGGAGTAAAGAGCATGGGGTCAGTATCCATTTCCCAATTCGTGACGCTAGTGTGCTTAACGTCGAAGGCGTTACCGACAATGAGTGGCTGCATAACACGAGCTCGGCAATTGTTGTAGGCGGCGACGGGACTTTTTTGCACGCTGCCCGTTACGTTCTCGACTATGATATCCCGCTTTACGGGATAAACACGGGAAATCTTGGTTTCCTGACCTACGGAAGACCGGAAAATGTATTTAACGACATAAAGTGCATAATAGAAGGAGAATACACGATATTTGAGCGTCCCATCCTCATCGGAAACGTTGTTCGCGAGGGGGAAATAGTTCACTCTTTTCATGCTCTTAACGAATTTGTCCTTACGGAAGAAGTATCGGCAAGACTCTTAAAAGTGGATGTTTTTTTCAATCAACAGAAACTGGGGCAGCTTTCCGCCGACGGCATAATTGTGGCGTCTCCGACGGGGTCAACCGCATACTCCATGTCGGCGGGCGGGCCAATAGTTCCGCCATATATAGCCTGCATGGTATTCGTTCCGATATGCGCTCACACTCTTTATGCCCGCCCTATAATTGCGGGAGCGTCGGACGAAATATCGTTGATTCCCCGTATTCACTCGCGGAATATAGTGCTTACATATGATGGTCAACTAGCGTGCGAGATTCTGCCAAATGATATGATAACAGTAAAACTCTCGACAAGTAAAACCATAAAATCAATTCAAATGTACAACAGGTCTTTTCTTGATCTTATACATGAAAAACTTGGCTGGGGGCAGTCTTTCATGGGGGAAGAAAAGGAATAGTT
>JGI24702J35022_10001716_pt1 | contig 13589 bp, 11 predicted proteins | sample TergutTh196P4_FD_35022 | JGI IMG/M metagenome (IMG submission 35022)
GGGTGGGGCATCTTCCTGACTATTGCTCCAGCATACCGCCTGCTCACAGGGATATGGCCTCCACCTTTCGCGGCACTTTCGGCACCGCCGTTCCTCTGCTCGGCCTCTCCCACTCGCCGGGCCGGTGGCCTGTTCGCAATACTGCCCGCAGGACGGCTCCCGGTGGTGCGTTTCCTGTTGTCAAGGTGCTGGGGTTCTTTGGTCGGGGAAGGGCGGGAGCTTGTTGCCGCTGCGTATTCTGACGACTTATGCTAGTGTCCATCCCGCTTGCTTTCGTTCCCTGACCACATCTACATTATACACAATTAATTGTGTATTGTCAAGTGTTTTGGAGTAAAAATAGTGCACAAAGATTAGAGTATAATATGACCTGATATTTGTGCATAATGTGCATTGACATCTGTGTATGTTTGTGGTATAATTGAATCATGGAAAAGTGGCCCGAATATCGGGCCGCCCCGGTATACACAGAAAGGGTGTTAACATGCCGATAGTCTATAAAATCGACGTTCTGGCACGGCTCAAAGCGGCAGGATATTCCACCTACCGCATACGAAAGGATAAACTGCTGGGAGAAGCCACGGTGCAAAGCCTGCGTGATAGTGAGCCTATTTCATGGGCTAATATTGCCACCATCTGCGGCCTGCTGGGGTGCCAGCCGGGGGACCTCATGGAGTACATACCAGGCACCGAGGACGCGCCCCAGGCGTAGAGGCCCACCAGGTGGCCCAGGAGAGCCCACAGCGCGGTTTGACGGTCTGGCCGTGTTCTGCTACCCCGAACGGGCGAAGCCGCTCACGGGGCGCTGCTGCGCTCCACCGTGCGGCCTTTTGCAGTCGAGCGGAAAAGCAAAGCAGGGGGTGGGCGAAATTCCTACCCCCTCAAATATGGCCCTGGGAGGCCCTACAGCGCGTTTTAGGCTTTGGCGGTACTTTTCCTACCGAACAGCACAAGGACCGGGAAACGGCGCACAGGCGGCACCTGGCGCGGCTCTGGGGCATTACAGGCAGGCCCCCGCTCAGGAACCGGGGAAAATGCATTTCACGCATAGTTGAACATTGTCACAAAGTTTGGCGCGTTGACGGTAAGCAGGCCCCGCCCTTGCGTGGATCGGCGGCAGGGACTTCCACAAAGTACACACTGTGGAGGTTGAGCAGCTGGGGCAGCGCCGATAGCCTTTCGGGCAGTGTTCAAGGGACGTCGGTATTGCCGACACCCTTTCGGCATTTGCGACTCGCCGGGCGGTGCTACCTCTAAAGAATACTAAACTTTTCGCATTTACTCCGAACGCGCAAAGCCTTGTGCGTCAAGGATTGCAACCGCTGGGCCCATTTTAGACTTTAGGAGCTCGCCAACCCGCAGAAATTCGCGCAGAAAAAGCTTGACAAACTACTATTGAATCGTATATAATGGTGTTGGGAGGGCAAACTATGGAACGTGAGTTCATCCGCACAATTCCGTTTGAACGCAGCTGGGCCGCCGCAGGGCTGGATGATGCAGACCTGCGGGACTTGGAAAACGCATTGCTTGAAAACCCGAGCGCGGGCGCGGTGATCCCCGGCCTGAACGGTTGNCGCAAGCTGCGNTTCCAGTTGCCCGGCAGAGGCAAGAGCGGCGGCGCACGGGTGATCTACGTTGATATTGTCNTCAAAGAGAAAATATTCCTGCTGCTTGCCTATCCCAAAAACGTGCAGGAAAATCTGACGCCCGAACAAAAGCGAAACCTGTACAGCCTGGTTGACATCATCAAGAAGGAGGTGTAGATGTGGACTACTACGAAGAACTAAAGGCAAGCCTTGAAGATGCGGTTGCCTATGTGCGCGGTGACAAAAGCCGTTGCCGTACCACGGTGCGCGAAATCCCTGTGCCCGAATACCTGCCCGCAGATGTGGCGCGGGTACGCCTTGCGCTGAACCTGTCCCAGCGGGGTCTTGCTTCGGTGCTGGGGGTATCTTCCCGCACGGTCGAGGCGTGGGAGGTGGGCAAGAACACGCCCAACGGTTCAGCCCGTAACCTACTGTACCTCATTGACCGTAATCATGATCTTGTGGGGCAGCTCGTGGCACAGTAGGGTCGCCCGCTCAATCGAACATTTCAATTTTTGCTCTACCCCTTACCCGGTGTTTGACCCCTAACTTTACCCCTTACACGATCTTGCGCCACAACAAACGAACACGCAGGGCGGCGCGAAACGCCTTGATACACAATGCTTCTGTAGAATCGGCAACACGCAACATTGCCGGATGAAATAACGCGCTTACAATTCAAGTCCTTCTGCCCCTGCCATATTAAAGGACATCTTTTAATACCAAAGCAGTCGCCCTATATGGGTGGCTGTTTTGGCTTCTAACGGCTACTAATGCGCTATATCAAAGGCTTTCAGGATTCGGACGGTATCGAGAGGAAACCCACGGCGGGCACGCAAAAGACCCCAAAGTGCCCCTCCAGCCGGAAATCGGCTTCTTCGCGGCAAACCGCCGAACCCCCCAGGGGATACTATTAAACGAAGCGGCTGCCACTCGCCGAAGCCCGAAAAAAACGAACCCCCCTCCCAAATCAACACCAAAGCCCTGCCAGAGCAGGGCTATTTTGCTATATTGCCACGTTTCGGCGGGGGTTCGTTTTCGGGCCTGGGTTCGTCGTGTTTGCCGGGCGAGGCCCCCGGCCCCGCAGGGGGTTCGGCTCAATTTACAAAGATTCAAAGAAATTTTTCAAGGCTTAGAGAACAAAGATCACCGCGACCATGAAATAGGCTTTACAATGGAAAAGCACCGCCCCGCCGTGCGGGGCCATTCTATTTTATGGAGGGGGCAACCATGAATACTTACGCATACGTCCGGGTTAGCGACGTTTCACAGCACGAAGATAGACAAATGATCGCTATGGCCGAGTTAGACATCCCCAAGGAAAACATTTTTTTAGATAAGCAGAGCGGCAAAAATACGGCCCGCCCCGGCTTGCAGAAGCTGTTGGCGCGTGTCGAACGCGGCGACACCATCGTAGTAGAATCGGTCAGCCGCTTTGCCCGCAACACGAGAGATTTGTTGGAACTCGTTGAAAAGCTAACCGCGAGGGGCGTGGAATTCGTCAGCCAAAAGGAGCATATTGATACCACGACGCCGACAGGGAAATTCATGCTCACTGTTTTTGCGGCGGTGGCTGAGCTAGAACGCGGCTACATTTTGCAACGGCAACGGGAAGGAATACGTGCGGCGCAAGCCAAGGGAGTGCGTTTTGGGCGGCCCATCGCCGAAGCGCCCGACAACTTCGGCGCACTGGTGCGGTTGTGGGAGCGCAAGCAAATTGACCTTAACGAAGCGCTACGGCAAAGCGGCCTGAAAGAGGCTACGTTTTATCGGCGATTGCGGGAATATCGGCTCGTCAATCAGATGCAGGGCAATTCAACCGGCTAAAAAAACGCAAAAAATGCCGATATAGGGCTTGACAGGCAGGTTCTGGAAGGCTATAATTACTTTAAACGCGTTGAAGGTTCCCTCACGTTGGCTATCAGAAGGTGTACCTTTTGATAGCGCATTTTTTATGCCCCGTCATTGGTGATATTGCTTAAACTCCTATGTGTTGAGCCTTCTAAGATTTTCGCATTTCCGCTAAATATTCTCCTGTGTTGGTGCTAAAAAGGGCTTCTATCAAAAGGTACAGTATTTGATAGAAGCCCTTTACACATCCTGATCCGCATACCAGCGAATGAACCCCTTGACAGTGCGCTTCTTTTTGGCATCGCAACGGTAAATTAAGTCCTTTATCTCGCCGAGGTCGTCGTTGCGATATTCCTTGTCCACGCCCAAAAGCAAGTAGTCTGGCGTAACCTCCAGGGCGGCGCAGATTTTCATGAGCGTTTCAATGCTGCACTTAGCACCGCGTTCCACGTTGCCCGTGTATGTAGCGCTCAAATCAGCGCGTTCGGCCAGCTGCGCTTGGGTAATATCCAGCACGTCGCGGCGTTTTGCGATGCGCTTGCCAATCAGATTATAGTCTATAGTCAAATCAATCACCTCTTATAGATACTTTACCAATCGTAACGGCAAAAGAAAAGAATCCATAATGTGAAAAATAATCCTTGCAATTGGTATTTGAAAAAGCTATAATGGTAGAAGATTGCACCATTGGGGCAAGCGCCCTATGAACATAAACCGTAATCCAAAATACTAAAACTAAAGGGGAAATCGTCTATGTTCTGCGAGAAATGTGGGAAATCCAATCCGAACGATGCCGTGTTCTGCGAGGGGTGCGGAGCCAGGGTAAGTGCGCCGCCACCGCCCGTGCAGCAACAACAGGTGGTGCGGCCTGTTGCGCCGCCGCCTCGTAAGACAGCGGCAGAGAAGAAAGCCGCAGCCGCCGAAAAAGCGGCGCAGTTCAAAAAGAAGGTGAAAAACCTACCCAAAAAGGTGTGGGTGCTTTCCGGGGCAGGCGTGGCTGTGTTGCTGGCGTTCTTCATTTTCCTCGGCGTGGGGAAGTCGGTGACATCGCCGAAAACCATTGCCAAGCAGTATTTTAAGGCCATGTACGTTGACCGCAACGTTGAGAAAGCGTTCGACTATCTGCTCCTCGAAACCTCTGAGTTTGTGAACGAAAAAACACTTGCGGCTTATCTGGAGGATGATGTCAAAGACAGACCGCAGGTTGTTAAGTTCGTCGTGGAAGCCCCACAAAAGAATAGATATAGGCGCGGGTTGGCCAGATGGGTGGAAGACCTCATAGAAGGCAACTCCGGCTATTCCAGCAATGAGAACGATACAATGACGCAGACTGTTACCGTGAATTACAATACCACTAACGGCGAAAACAATCGCGAATCTATCCAATTGTTCGATACGGGCAAGCGGTCGCTGCTGCTCTGGAAGAAATATGCTGTCTCCATGAATCTGGATAGGGTCATAAATAAAAACGTACAAATTGTTGTACCCAAGGGTTCCACCGTGACTGTCGATGGCATCGCGCTGAAAAATCCAAGCGCTGCCGAAAAAGATGGATACGGTTATCGCGCGGACAGCGTGGACATTTTCACGATTGACAGCATATTTGATACCGAGCACAAAATTGTTGTAATGAATCCGGCCTTCGAGGAATATGAAACGGAGGACAGCCTCCGATCCAACGGTACAGCTGAATACCTTCGTCTTGAGCTTACCCAGGCCACACGCGACACGCTGTTTGAAAAGACCAAAACCATTACGCAAAACGCCATCATAAGCAAATTAGCAGGCAAGGAGTTTGGTTCGCTCAGTTTGGATTTGACGGCAGACACCAGCGAGGTGGAGCGGGTGAAGTACAGTTACGACAACGCGTTTTCAAGCTATACATCAATCAAACCGAAAACCTTTGAAGACGGTTCATCCAGTAACGACCTGGGCGGCAATATGCGCTATTCGTGCAGAATAAATTATGTCGCTGATTGCGTATATTCATCCTGGGGCGGCGAGCAGACAAGCGAAAGAAACCTTTACGCCACCATTACCTATGCCTATGAAAACGGCGCATGGGTCGTAGCGGCGGCCAGCTTCTAAACAACGACAATACATATAGAAAGAAGTGTTCTCATGGCCTTTTGTAAATTCTGCGGTACGGAGATTCCCGAGGGCGGGAATTGCCTCCAATGCAACCCTCAAACTGCACCAATAGAAGCGCCTGCCGAGGCGGTTGTTGATCAGGCCCCGGCGCAGGCCAACGCGCCGGTCAAAGCATTCTGCAAATTCTGCGGTACGCCTTACCCGGTCGGCGGCGCTTGCCCGAACGGCTGCACAGCGCCCGCCGCCGCGCCAGCGGCGGCGACTGCGGCTTTTTCTCCGCTGAAAACAAACCGAAGTATCCTCTTGTACATTCTGCTGGCGGGCATCACCCTTGGCATTTATCCGCTTGTCTTGATGTATCGCCTGTCTAAGGACATCAACACGATTGCGTCGCCCTACGATGAACAGAAGACACCGAATTACATCGTCGCGATGCTTCTGTCCGGCCTGACGCTCGGAATCTACTCCTTGGTTTGGGGCTACAAACTATCGGTTCGCATTGGCGCGGAATTGCAACGGCGCAACATCGCCTATGAATTCGGCTCCAAGGACTTCTGGCTGTGGCACGTTTTGGGGACTTTGATTGGTATCGGCCCGATCATTTATAATTATAAGCTATTCGAGGCGATGAACAAGCTCTCGGAAAACTTCAACGCAGTGGAACTTGGCATCCCCTCAGCTCGCCCCGCTGTCCCTGTGCAGCAGAGAGTTCCCGCGACGGTTGGAGCGCCAGCCGCGCCTGGTGCCTCGCAGGCACAGCCAGCCAATGTGGGGCAAATGGGAGCGCCAGTTGCTGTTGCGACACAGCCTGCCGTTCCAAAAACAGACGCGCAGGAAAACCTGGCCATGGGTATCCTCGCGTATCTTGGGCCGTTGTTCCTTGTGCCGCTGTTTGGCGCGAAGAAGTCGAAGTTTGCGCGGCATCACACGGCCCAGGGCTTCAACGTATTTCTCGGCGAAGTCGGCGTAGTGGTTGTTTCAATTCTGCTTGGTATGTTCAAATCCACGCTGATCCACCTCGTTAGCACGGCAGGAGGTTCCGGCTTTAGTTTCTACAAGTTCACGAGCGGTGTCGGCGTTCCCTTTACGATCATAAATGTTATATTGTGGCTTGGGGTATCGGCGTTTGCCGTTATCGGCATCATCAACGCCGTGCAGGGCAAAGAGAATGATCTGCCGATCTTCGGGAAAGCAAAGCTGCTCCAAGTCAGCGAAGAAGGCGAACCCGATTTCAAGGCAACGGGCAGCGCGCTTTTGCAGTTGCTCAAAAAGGTGCCAAAGATTGCGTATATCATCCTGGCCGCAATTGTCGGCGTATTGATCCTGACAAGTATCACCCTGAGCATTGTGGATTCTGCCAAGCTCTCGTCCGCAAGGAAACAAGCGGCGGCTATAGCGGCGCAAGCGGAGGAGGATGCAAGAAGGGCGCAGGAGGAAGCCGATAGAGAATACGAAGCTTACACCGAACCGCCCACCGAGGCTCCGGCTGCCCCCACAAAAACGCTGGACGCCGCAACGCCGAATCTGGTATTCACCCCTGCCGATCTTACGCTTCTCGGCAACAGCGCGATCTCCGAGGGTTATGTCGGAATGGTCGGCGGGCTGGAAAACGGCTTCGAGTTCTCCTATACAGCCGCACAGCAGGGAACGGCAAAACTGCAAGCCGCAGTGCGAGCGTTTGAAGGCAGACCATACAGCATCTATGTCAACGGCACACTTTTCCGGGAGGTTGATGTGCCGGGCGCTGACACATTCTCGGTTGTCGCGGATATTCCCGTGAGCTTCGGCACCAACACCATCAAAATCGTCGGTACGGAGGCGAAGTATTGGGCACCTGATTTCGCCACGCTGACGCTTACCTTGAATGCTGACGCTGCGTATATTGAGCTTTCGGAGTTCGGCCTTCGCATCCCGGCAGATGATAGTTTAGCCGAGTATAGCGCAACCTGGAAAACAGACCAATACCAAGTGACATACGGTGATGACCAGCTGCTCCTTGGCCATATCATCTATAGGCCAACCCAAGAACCAGTGGAGCCGGAAGGCAATGAAACGCTTGTCATTACTGGTGGCGACGGTAATTATATCTTTGTTGGGCCGCAGGATACCGTATTCCTGGATGGCACTGCTTCGGACATTGCGCTTGACGAGTTCAGCGAAATACAGGATAAATTCATTGAAGCCTGCAAAAAAGCTGAACCCTACACGCAACCCGCTGCCACTGCTGAAACAACGACAGCCGCTGCAACAACCACAAAGGCCGAAGAAACCACAGCCGCGAGCACCGTATCTTATGAAGGTAACTATGTGTCAACAGCAATACCAAATATGAGGTCAACGGTCATATTGCGAAATGGCGTGATGAAAATTCGAGCAGAAGGAACAGGTATACTTGCGGGCCAGGTCTCACCAACAGAAACTGATATGGGGTCATATACAGTAAAGGACAACAAACTGCTTTTATCTGGTGTAGAAATGGGGACATTCGACGGCAATAGCCTTTCATACATGGGGCAAGTCTATACCAAATAATAAAACAAACATATGGGAGGAAACTTCATGGCATTCTGTACGAAATGCGGCACTCAACGCGATGAGGACGCAAAATTCTGCACCAAGTGCGGCGCACCTGCATATGAGGCTAGCACTGCGGTGGCGGTTGCCGCGCCTGCGGAAGCGGCAACTGGCACGGCGGTAGCAGTTGCTGCACCTGCGGTAGTGGCAGTTGCGCCGGTGGCAACTGCTGAGGTCTTAACGGGGTTCCGTGCAGAGGTGCAAGCGGATGGGCATTTCGCAAGCCCACGCATCTTTGACGAGCGCATTTTTACCCCTGTTGCGATTTCCGACAATGGCTATGTCGGAACCTGGCAAATTGAGCAGACCGGCGCGTTGAAGAACTTTGCTGCGGCGTTTGGCGGGAAAAAGGCCGAGCGCACATTCATAGCACTCCACGCAAACGAAATTGTCAGCTTTGAAGTGCTCGAAAAACAAACAAGCGGCGCGGGCGGGGCAGCTGTCGGGGCTCTGGCGTTCGGCGCAGGAGGCGCGCTGGTGGGTTCTCTGATGGGATCGGGAAAATCAACGCGCATTGATCTTAAAATCGTGACGACACGCCCGGACAACCCGATGGTCATGGTCAACCTGTACGACAAAAATGGGACGATTGGAAGCGTGGCGAATCCCAACGCAATGAAGACGGTTGTTTTCTCGGCGAGCCAGCGCGCCAAGAAAATGGATGCCGAAATCATGACCCTGTGCAGCTCGCTTGAGGGACTTATGGCGCGCAAAGCAGCGCAGCAAGCCGTACCGCAAACAGTTGTGCAGCAGGCCAGCGCTGCCGACGAAATTCTGAAATTCAAGCAGCTGCTTGATGCTGGGGTGATCACCCAAGAGGAATTTGACGCGAAAAAACAGCAGCTAATCGGGTAGGCTAGAAGATCAATTATATTATCGGCGGGCAGGGTATACGCCCTGCCCGCCGAATGAGTGTACAAGGAAAATGTGGAGGGGAACAATATGGCATTCTGTGCGAAATGCGGCAATCAACTGGATACGGATACTAGATTTTGCGACAAGTGCGGGCAGGCCGTAGATGGGGTGAACGTAGCTCCTATTGCGCAACCGCCTACCTATAGCGCGCAAGCGGCGACTTCCGCGCCACCAGCGCAGGCTGTTAAGCCTCTACGCACAAAAAAGCCCAAGGGCATGGTGTCAAAGATTTTTGGAGTCCTGCTAATGGCCGCTGTTATTGTTCTCCTCAACTACTTTGGAATCCCCGGCTACATTGCCGCATTGGTGTTGGGAATTTGGGGCGGTGGGGCGCTCCTTGGCAAGAACCAGAACGGCAAGCTCCATGAAAAACTTGCCCTGCTTGGCGCTGCCCTGCTTGGCACGGCTACATATTGCTTTGCTGGACTGCGGTTCGGTGCCTATGCGGGCGCATTGGTTTTCATTGGCGTCGGCCTTGGGCTTACACGGCTGTACAAACAAAAGCCTGATATGAAAACATGGCTGCTGGAGATCGCTCCCGCCGTCCTGTATTTAAGTCTGTTCGAACGCGTGGGCGGTGCCGTCAGCAAAGTCCCCGGCATCCTAGACGGCGCTCCTGTTGGAGTAATCGCGCGTTACATTGAAGCGGCGTTGCTGCTGGTTGCGTTCATTGTCTTGCAGTCCCTCCACAACAAGCAACCTATGGAAAATATGCGCGATCGTACTATCCCAAAGCACAGAAAACTTCGCAATTTCAGTAAATTTTTGATTGTGGCCGCACTCCTTCTGGTCTGGTTCAACCCATTCGGCGTCCTCGCGTTTGATAACATAAAGAGCAATGTATGGGACTGGCTGGATGGCTTCGGGGAAGGAAAAAGCGTTGTCACGACCATCTCAAATACAAACGGAACCTCTTTGCTCATGGTGAAAGGGGCGGGTTCTGTCACGAGCGAAGCCGCCGCGCTGGAATTGCTGTCGCAGTATGACAAAGAGCTTGGCGGCGAATACGCCTTTGTTGATAGCGTTGCTTTGTCCAACGGCAACACGCTGTATCGCTTTGCGCAGGTGATCAAAAATATTGCCGTTGATGGAGGCGCGAAAAATCTCGTTGTCGATGCCAGCGGGAATCCGCTTTATGTGGTCGGGCAAACTAAAATAATATCGAAGGACTTATCCAAGCCGCAGAATTCTCTCAATGACAGTCAAGCAAAGAAGGCACTGCAAGAACTATTTGACGGTCTTGACGCGTCAATTGAAACCCTGGAACAGGTATGGTATTTTGCCGATAATATGGAACAGTCCTCCTATCAGCTTGCCTATAAAGCGAACCTTTCATTTGAGGACGAAGCCGAGGAACGATCAACCTGTTCTGCGGTGTTGGATGCTGTGACAGGTGATATTTTAGATATTTCGTTTGAGGACGAGGGGTATGCTGCCGTTTTGCAAGACGCAAAATTAAGCGGAACTTTCGAGAATGCGGATTTTGAAGCTATCACCAAAGCGGCGGATCAGATTATGTTCGGGACACAAATGAATGCGTGGCGGTATCGCGATGTGCTGGAGCAGGAGTGCCTGAGCTTTTACGCGCACAAGGGCAATGATAAACTTGGCAAGAGCAACGCAGCAGCATTTGTAAAGGCGTTTGCAAACGCCGGGGCTAAGGGCGCAAACGTGGACGAAGGCGTTGTCAAAGTCGATTTGAAAAGCAGCCGTGTGACGCTCAAAGGCACCATCAATTTTCCCTATAATGCCGATGATATAATTGTGACCCAAGACAGCGGGATGGCGCAGGGCTTTACTATTAAGACCGCTGTACCGATCACGCTTGTTGTCCAAAATACAAAGGGCGAACATATTCTCACTTTGCCCGTATTTGATATGGAAACCTTCGAGCTATACCCCGCAAATGAAGAAGAACAGTATGTGTTCACCATCCAAGGTGGCAGCAGATTTCAGTCCACGGCAAAGACCTCTTTCGCGCCTGTGCTGCCGGGCATGATCATGGCGCAAGCCGCAGACGATATTGATATGCGCTGGCTGGAAGGTGAAGTCAACGCAAGCTATAACCTAACCATTGAACAACTACGCGATGGCGGTGGCGAGCGTAATGCTAGTAATGCCAATCAGCTACTGCGCAAAGTAGAGAAAGCCTATAATGACGGCAACGGCGCAAGGTATGTCGCGCTCTATCGCTTTGACCATTTGAGCAAACAGGCGCAGGAAATCTATGAACCGATGGCGGAGTTTGGGCCGAGCGGTGCTGCCCTCAGCAAGCTATACACATCCTTTAGCAGCACCCGCTGGTTTAGCACCGTTGCGCAGACCCTGCTCGTTTCATACCGCGCGGCCAACAAAATGATAGCGCCCATGTGGAAGGGCATCATGGCCACGACTGCGAAGCAGACGGGCGGCTACACGCTGATTAGTGATGATGAAATCGACAAGATGGTGTCGGACGCGCCGGATAAGACCGCGATTGCATTAACCCTGTTCATGCTCAACGGAAAACTTGACTATTTTGAAGCCATGACGAACCCCAGGCATGAAAAATTCGGCCTGCTTACGCGCCTGGATGGAACGAAATTGAGCCTAAGAAAAATCAGTCAAACAGGCGATGAAGTTACCGTCAATGCAACAATCACGCGCAATGGCGTTCCCATCATCAGCGAACCCCTGTCGATCCTGATTCAGAACTTCGGTGATGCAACGGGCGGCGGCCCCGCCGACCTCGGCCCCGATGCCGCCTGGTTTACCAACATCGTTAATAACATGAAGAACACCTTCACGCGCGGCACCTTCTTGGGGTTTGATATGGAGCGGACATTTGACTTGTGGTTCGATAGCATTGAAACAACGGATAAGTCGCCGGGTGGCAATGGGGGGAATGAGCAGGAGCCGGAGGAGAAGGTGAAGATTACAACGCCGCCAGAAAATGAGGATGATTTACTAATCAACGAAAATCTGGTTAGAGCTTTTTCAAAGGGCCTTTCATTCTACCGATGGATCGCATACCAAAGTGCCTGTGTTTCAGAAGATGCATATGTATACGGCCCTTCTAAAACACTCGAGGAGCTTGGGTTTACGCAATTAAAGCCATACAAGTCAAACGGCATTGGCATACAGGTTGTCTGCGGCGTGAAAGATGTATCCAATGCAAAAGGTAAAATCAAGAAGGTATTTGCTATTTCGTTCCGTGGGACTGAAGTTAATGAGCCTCTAAATCTTATTGCTGATGCTGCGATTAAGCCCAAGATGTTTAAGAATTATGGTAATGCGCATGGTGGATTTGTTGATTGCTATACTGAATTTGTGATGAATATACTACCTAGCATCCAAAAAGACTATCCAGATATTTTTGTGGAAAATCCATCGCCTTCTATTGGAATTTGGCTAAGTGGTCATTCCCTTGGTGGTGCACTTGCAGAACTTATGACTTTAGATTTAGTTTCGATAGAAAAAGGGTTTTCCCCAAATAGTGTGCTTTGTTATGGTCTTGCTTCACCACCTCCTGCGAGCCGGGAATTATTCTATTTTGCAAAAGCCAAAGGTGCAACCGCACGTATTCACAAAATCATGAATAAAAACGATGTTGTCCCAACCGCTGGGTGGAAGGCTTATACTTTAGCCGATTCGTCCAACTTGTATGAATTCATGTCGGGAAAAGCTGTCCCGTTCCCTCCACTATTAGACCCCATAGCATTATCAATATACCTCGCGAGATACAAGTCGATAATCCTCCAAAATCATGCTATAAGGGACACGTATATTACTCATTTGTACATGGCGAACTAAAGCCACCATCTTCTGCCCACCAGCATGGCAAATCCCCGCTTCCCTCTCCAGGGCGGCGGGGGTTGACATATTCTTGTGCCGGTCACAGGCGCGGCCTCAACCGCCCTGCTGTTTTTGCTTCCGCTTCTGCCGCTGCTTGAACGACTTCACAAACTCAGGTATCTTCCGATCCTGGTATGAATCCGCAATGGCCTGCACCTCTTTGACCCGCCAGGCCATCGCCAGCGCAATATCGTCAACGCTCATGCCCGCCGCGATCAGGCGGCAGATGACTTCCTTCCGCTCATCGTCGCGGGCACGATCCCGCATCGTTTTTTCGTAATGCTCCCGCTGATGGTTGAAGCTCTCATAGGGCATATTGCCAAAGAAGTCCATCATCATCTTGTGCTGCTCCTGCGGGGGCTTGCTATTGAATTCCGCGATAGCGTCCTGATAATTCATTGCGCTCACCTCATATTTTTCTAGGCAATTCATTATATCATACTACCTAGAAAAAATCCAGCCTTTTTGTCAAAACGCGCGAACCACGCGGAATCCCTGAACCTGGAAGGGAATAGAAATATTTTTTCCAAGTTCATGAAATTTCCATTGACTTTCCAGACGGCCCTGTGCTAAACTATTAAAGCAACTTCAATGTTCTATTGAAAGGTCTGAAGATGACGAGTAGATACACCTAAGTGCCACGGCTGTTTTGTTGAAGGGTACGGCAGGCGGCAGTGGCAGGGAACCCATCGGATAACCCGGTCGGGACTGTTCCCCCGCGCCGCCCCGTGAATATAG
>JGI24702J35022_10001717_pt1 | contig 13587 bp, 11 predicted proteins | sample TergutTh196P4_FD_35022 | JGI IMG/M metagenome (IMG submission 35022)
GAGAGAAAAAATTCTCTCTGTCGCTCTGAAATCAGGCATATTTAAACCTATATCTGCCAATATTATACCTGCTAAGGTAACTCCGTGAAAATCAAATCCCTTTGAAATCATCTGAGTACCAAGTAGTATATCGATCTCGCCTCGATCCATCATATCCAACAGGTCATAAATTTTATCCTTTTTTCTTGCACTATCCTGATCGATTCTAAATACTCTGTAATTCGGAAACTCCCTTGTTACAACATCTTCTATTCTTTGAGTGCCAAAACCCAATTTTAAAATTGATTCGGATCCGCACTTAGGACAATGTTCGGGTATATCCGATGAATGACCGCAATAATGGCACAACAATCCTTTTCCTTTATGATAATTCATTCCTATACTGCAATCTGGACATTCAATTGGTAATCCGCAATCGCCGCATAATACGAAAGGCGCAAACCCTCTACGATTTAAAAAATAGATAACCTGCTTGCCGCCATTTATTGTCCTGTTTGTTAATAGCTTTAAACGCGGTGTTATCTCTTCATTAATATTATTGAGCTTTACAATTTCAATTTCAGGCAATTTTCCCTCTCCATATCTATCTTCTAATCTATGGAGTTTAATTATTCCATGTTCTGCAGCATACAGTGTTTCGATTGCAGGAGTAGCAGAACCAAGTATCAGCCTTGCGCCTTTGGTTTCACTTCTGTAAAAGGCGATCCTCTTTGCGCTATATCTTGGCGCGCTATGTTCTTTATATGAAGGATCATGTTCTTCATCTACTATGATAAGTCCGAGTCTGGGACATTGGAGAAATATAGCTGACCTTGTCCCAATCGCTATCTTTGCCTCGCCGCTATAAAACTTTTTCCAATTTGCAAGTCTCTCTTTATGCGTCAGCCTGCTATGATATACTATCAGATCCTCACCAAACTTTTTATGCAGCCTTAAATACACTTGCGATGAAATTGTAATTTCCGGTACAAGATATATTACTGATAAACCCTTAGATATTGCATCCATGGCAAGGCTCATATAAATTTCTGTCTTACCGCTCCCTGTAATACCGAATATAAGGTGTACTTTTTTATCCGAGGATTTTATACTTTCATAAATCTCTCTCTGCCGAGATGTAAGCACTATCCCTTTTTGCCCAACATTTTCTATTTGTGATGATTTTGTCATAGATGATGAACTAATCGATGATGGCAGCGCCTTGGCTAAAACCTCACCAATAGATGAAAGGTATGCTTCCGAAGTATATTCCGCTAATTTAATAAGTCTTTCATCAAATATAGGTTTATCATCAATGGGAAAGATTATATCTTTAAGCTCTATTCCGTCCGGATGCGTATTATGAGTCTTTGTCACAAACCCTGTTTCTTCACGACCAGAAAAATTTATGCGCACCCTAATACCGGGTGTAACATTCATACCTGCAGGAATATTATATGTAAACGAACGATTTACCGGGGTGTTTATATGAACCTCGGCAAAACATGGGGCAATATTATTAGACTCCATCTTTAAGTTTCCGAAAATTTCTTACTTACGAGTTTAAGGGTAGTCCATGCAGAGCGTTTAAGTTCAGGATTCTTTATAAGCGATACAGGGTGTTCTATATTAAACCATGTTATATCTTTTCTTGAATTAACAATTTTTTGCAAAGGAAGGATATCCCCCATAACGATTGATATATTCGGTTTAATAAAATCTATCTCACTTTCTAATATGTGCAAACAGTTTTTTAGCATATCGCTTGGTTTGTTTAGTACGTTGTTAGTTTCACATTTTATAATATTTGTAATATAACATTCTTTCAGCTCAAGGTCAATTGCAGATATCATCTTTCTCAGCAATCCGTCGGATTCGGGCTTAAGTTTAGTGATATCCTCCCTGTTTATCATACGGGGCATGTTGAGAATTATCATCACTCTGTTGCTGCCTGAGCCGAATGGCGATTTCTTGCTAATAATATCAGGACATTTATTACACTTAGAAAAAAGCTGATCAAAAGAATATATGAAAGTATCCGTACTCTCAGTTTTAGCCTTAGTATTAATTATTTCAAATAGATTCTTTAATTCATTTTCCCCATTATACAATAATACATTCCGCATTGACCTTTTGTCTTTCAAAATATTCAGTATATGTTTTGGTATATTACTATTTTTCAACATTGATATTATATTGTTTTATTTTTTTATTAAGATTGATACGTTCCATGCCAAGCTCTTTTGCTGCTGCGGAAATATTCCAGTCATGTTTCTTAAGAGATGCGGTTATGTATTCTCTTTCAAAATCATACCTTGCATCTTTTAAAGATTTATCTATAGGATTTATCCCTTTTATGATTCCAATTTCACTATCTATGTTCTTTTTTATATCTTCGGATTTTATTTCTTCGGAAGAGACCATTATTACTACTCTTTCAAGAATATTCTTTAATTCTCTGACATTTCCCGGCCATGGATATTCTCGCAGGAAAAGCATTCCATCATCAGTAATAATCTTTTTCCCTGTACCGTGCTCCTGTGTAAATTTTTCCAAAAAATAGTTAGCTAATAAATCTATATCCTCTATTCTTTCGGCAAGGCTGGGCATACTAATAGGTATGACATTTAATCTATAATAGAGATCCTCCCTAAACTTTCCGTCCTGAATTGCCTTTGCAATATTGACATTTGTTGCTGCAATAACCCTGACATCAACAGTAATGGTATCATTACCCCCTACCCTCTCAAACTGCTGCTCCTGCAGCACACGAAGTACTTTAGCCTGAGCGGATAAACTCATATCGCTCACTTCATCAAGGAAGAGCGTGCCTCCGTCTGCATGTTCAAACTTACCGAGCCTTCTCCCCAAAGCTCCGGTAAAAGATCCCTTTTCATGACCAAACAGTTCGCTCTCAATAAGCTCGTCAGGGATTGCTGCGCAGTTCATTTTAAGAAACGGCTCATCAGATCTGTTTGAAAGCTGAAAGATCGCTCTTGCAACAAGTTCTTTGCCTGTGCCGCTCTCACCTGTAATCAAAACTCTGGCATTTGTCTTTGCCGCTCTTCTTATAATATCTTTGATTTCATTAATTTGGCTTGAATTCCCTATCATATCATCATCAACAAATGACTTTTTCTTAAGCTTAATATTTTCTTTTCTTAATCTGGCCTGTTCCAAAGCATTATTGACTGAGGTTACAACCCTGTCAAGGGATGGAGGTTTTTCGAGAAAATCGAATGCGCCCATTCTGGTAGACTTTACTGCAATATCAATTGATCCGTGTCCGCTGATCATAATAACCGCCGGTTCGGGATAGAGACTTTTAATCTTTCCCAGCAGATCAATCCCATCAGCATCTGGTAACCAAACATCAAGTATTAATAGATCAATCTCATTTTTACTTAAAAAACTTAATGCCTCTTCACCTGTTTTCCCTGAGAAAACAATATGTCCCTCATCCTGCAGTATAGGAGTCATTGAGTTTATTATATTCTCTTCATCATCAACGATGAGTATCTTAGCCATTATTCTCTGCTCCTGTATCTGATTAAGTAATTCCCGCCCGCGGTCGGCGGGCGGGAATTACAATCAACTATGCCGCCACAGAAAGCGTGGCAAATTCATTATACATCCGACTGAAACATTAATACAAATTCTGTCCCTTTATCAATAGAAGAATTACAGTAAATCTTTCCATTATGTTCTAAAATTATCTTTTCTACAATAGCAAGTCCAAGTCCAGTACCGCTCTTCTTCAATGTAAATCCCGGTTCAAAAATCTTAGCAATATTATCAGAACTAATACCGGGCCCGTCATCTTTAATTTTTACTATCTGATATGATCCGGTTTCATCAAGACTGCTTGTTATTACTATTAAACCTTTTTCTTTAACAGCATGTATTGAATTATTGATAATATTATTCAATGCCTGCCGCACTAAACTTCTGTCAACCATAATGCCGGGAAGACTTTCATTTTTGATAAACTTAAACTCAATATCATCATAATTATTAAAAAGCAGGATTGTATCATCAATGAGTTTATTAAGATTAGTGAACTCCACTTTCTTTTCCGGCATGCGGGCAAAATCATTAAAATCGCTGATAAGCTTTAGCAAAGAATTTACCTCTTTAACTATTGTCTCAGAGCCCTTTATTACAGCATCATTCATATTCGGATTTCCTTCGAGCACCAACTTTCTCATCCTTTCTGCAGATAGTCTGATCGGCGTTAAGGGATTTTTAATCTCATGTACAATCTTTCTTGCCATTTCATTCCATGCTTCTAACTTATGTCTTTGAAACATAAATTTTTGATTTTCATCAAGTTGTTTAACCATAGAATTAAAAGCATCAACTAATATGCCGATTTCATCATCGCTCTTTCTTTCGATATAGAGCTTGTTATTTCCTTTTGCAATCTGTTTAGCTCCGTCTGAAAGTTCAAGAATAGGATTAGTAATATTACCGGATATAAATAAGCTGATTAAATATGCAACCCCCACTGTAAGTATAGATATTAACATAAAAAACGATCCTAGCCCGCTTTCAAAATATTCTTTCTGATTTTCAATTTTTTTATAATCTTCTCTTGCCTCTTTCAGAAGAGATTCTGTAATCATAAAATTCTCAGCTATCGGGAGATACATAACAATCATTAAATCTTTATACCGGAACATACTGCTTATTATATTTTTACCATCAATCTCTAATCTATCGGTTCTCATTGATTGTGATCCGTATTTTTTATAAAAATTGTATAACTTATAGCTGTCGGCAACTAAGGATGGATGATCATTTTCTATTATGTCAAGCTTCCCGGCAATTTCTTTGAAAAAAACTATCTTAATATTTAAACTCCTGTAACTTTTAGTTATCTTCTCAATATCACTCTTACCGGTTCCAAGCATAAAATTATTAAAGAGAAATCTTATTGTTTCTAACTCAGACTTAACACTCCTTTCTATTCCATAATATATATCATTAGTTAACTCTACGGATCTATTCAATGCATTCATTGTTCTTCCGCTGAACATCTTTGAAAGGCTATTGCTGAAATAGCTGTTAGAAATTATTACTACAGGCATGGTTGATAAGGCTGCAATAAATACAAAGGCAAGAGTAATCTTTTTATTAATACTCTCCCTGATTGCAGTAGATTTTATGTCAAGACTTCTGCGGAAAGAGATTATTATAAAATAAATAGCTGCTATGATAGGAATAGTCATCATTGCAGTAATAAAAAAATTTTCATCAACAAGACCTGCATCTAATTTCCCGGGGAAAAATGCTATTATAAGTATAGAAATAAAAACAATAATACCTATAATAAACAGTAAGTCCTGTAATGAATTATGGCTTTTCTTTGTTTTCATCATGTCTTAAAATCATTCTCAATAAGATTGAGAATAAAGTTTACTATCTCGGTCTCGCCTTCTCCATTTGCCCTTATTGTCAATTTTGATCCTGATATGATAGCAAGCCCTAAAACAGACATGATTGATTTCCCATCAGCTTCAACGTTATCCTTAATCAATTTTATTTCACATGGATATTTCATTGCTTCACGGACAATCATCATCGCAGGTCTTGCATGAATACCTGCATCGCTGTTTACTATAACATCCTTTTCAATCATTACTTTCCGCCTTCAGTGATCCATTTTTTTATTCTTTCATCAAGTTCTCTGGCGGAATTAATCCCAACCTTCTTGAGTCTCATATTTAATGCAGCAGTTTCAATAATTATAGGAATATTCCTTCCGGGCCGCACAGGCACTATTATATATGCTACATCTATATCTAATATTGTAAACTTTTTTTCATCAAGTCCTAATCTATCATACTCAGTTGAGGAATCCCACTCTTCAAGTAGAATTACCATATCTATACGCTTTCTATTTGTGATAGATCTTATCCCAAAAATTTCACGGACATTTATTATCCCTATACCTCTGATCTCAATATGATGTTTTAAAATCTCAGATCCTTCTCCCAGTAAAAGCGATTCACCGATCTTTTTTATAACAATCATATCATCCCCTACAAGTCTATGCCCCCTTTCAATCAATTCAAGAGCTGTTTCACTTTTCCCAACACCGCTTTTCCCTGTAAGTAATACTCCTACTCCAAAGACATCTACTAATGTGGCATGAAGGGTTACACTTTCAGCGAATAGTTCATCTACAACATGAACAAAGAGTGTAGTAAATCTTGTAGTCCCTCTCTTTGTGCTGAAAATCGGAACATCATTCTTGTCGGCATATTCAAGAAAGAGATCATCAGGTTTATAGTCATAAGTAAAAACACAGCAAAAAACAGGATAACCGAAGAATTCATCATATACTTTAATTTTTTGATCACGGCTTAACTGCGCCATAAAAGCAGTTTCGCCCTGTCCGAAAATTTGAATCCTTTCATAGGCAAAAAAATCAAAAAAACCTGCTAAGGCAAGACCCGGTCTATTAATCTCTCCGGACTTGATCTCTTTATGAAGACCGCCTTCACCTGCGAGGAGTCGAACTTGGAGATCTATTCTTCCTCTTCCGTCAATAAAATATCTTAGTGTAAATTTATTCATAGTTAGATTATTCAGTAATATTATTTTCTTTCCATCAAAAAATATAAAATCTAAAAAAAATTTTTATAATATAAAATCAAGTCTATCTTGCTATGATGGTTTATGCAACCATCATGTCATAAAATCAAAAAACCGGGACAAAAACTTCAAATCTCTTACCATTACGGCTGAGGATATTAAAATATCCTATATCCATATTAAAAAAAGGCATATATTCTTTGCCGGATTTCCCAAAAAAATTAAATGCTTCATCTAAAGTAAATTTTTCTATTTCACAACTGCTGTTCTTTTTAAAATCAATTATCGGATTTGTTACGGATTCGTCTTTTACATCAAGTACGTATTCTATGAAAGAATAAAACTCCCCATTATTATTCTTAAATTCTATCTCTGCAAGTTTAAAAATTTCACCGCTTTTAAATATGACTGCATAATTCTTATTTGCATAGTAAAAGTCATTCTCCATAATAGGGATCCTCTTTTTAAAGAGAATGAAATCCTTTTTATTAACCTTCATTTGCAGAAATGCTTCTATATTATTGATTGGCTTATTGCTCACTTGAGTTAACAAAGCCTCTGTTCCAATATCGCTTTTAAAATCATAGGAGATATCAAATTGTGTATCAACCCCTTTCTTTGATTGAATCTTATCTTTAAAACGTACTATCTGTTTTTCCATTTTATCTATCAGGAGATCAATAGCGGAGAATAAATCCGCAGCCTTTTCACGAGCATGAAATTGCACGGAATCGCCGTTGATTAACAATTCCGCAACATGATCAAGCTTTTCTACATAAAAGATCAGTTGAATATCAATTAACTGCTGAAAATATTTCTCTATTTTAGATATCCTCTTTTCAGCGTATTCTTTGAGCTTTTCGGATACATTAATGTGTCGGCCTGTTATTTTAATTTTCATGAGCTACCCTTTGTGGTTTAATCATAATAATTTTTTTGTTTAATTTTATGTAAAGACGGATAATTATCCGTCTCTATACATTCAAATATTCTAATAAAAGTCAAGAAAAACTTATGTATTATACATTTTAGAATACAAATAACGCATTTGGTTAAATAATTTTCTTTACACATTGTACTATATTTTTATCATTGATTTAATGATTTAATTAAAGACTTTGTAATGCATTGGACATTAAGATGAAAAAAATCTATTCAATATTAATAATATTAAGCGTTTGTGTAATAATATCGTGTAATGATTCATCCTCAAGCAATTTACCAAATGAATATACTAACCCGTTTACTTCACCACCGGCTGAACCAAGCTCATATAAAAGTTTTAATAATATTGGCGGTGGTGGATTCCCAGATGAGAGCGGACAAAGTTGCAAAGCAGTTATCTATCAAGGAACGCTTAATGGTACGCCACAAGTTGGTTTTGCCATTGAAGATAATTCAGGTCATAAATTAAAAATATATTGGGACGGCAGTATTGATACATCTTCTACAAATAATATATATAAACTTTCAAATGAATATACAATTAAAGTTTTATCCGGCGGTACCGAACATACTACGACTTCGGCTCCTCTTGATATATCTATCGAGCCACATACCAATCCTGCTGCAGTAGGAATATTTACTATAACATTTAACAGTCCAATACTCGTTGGAGGTGTTACAATAAACAGTGCCGCAATCATCAACGCTTACAAATATTAATAAAATTCACTACTACACACTGTTATGTCAGGGCAAAAAATTTTTTGCCCCTGCGATTTTCTCAAAAATATTATCAACAGTAAACCCGAAAAATTCCGCAATATCAGATTCTGGCGCTGAGCGGCCGAATTCTTCTACTGTGATATACAGCGCGTCTCTGCCTGCATATTTCTCCCAGCCCATTTTTCTTCCGGCCTCTACCACTACCGTTTTTTTATCTGTTCCGAGTATTTCTCGTTTGTATGACTCACTCTGTTTATCAAACAATTCCCAGCATGGAAAAGATACTACTCTGCACTTAATTCCTTTTTCATTAAAGATACGTTTAGCAGCTTCAATACATATATGTACTTCCGAACCGCTCGATAGTATAACAAAATCGATGGTCTCATAATCGTGTATTATATATCCTCCCTTATGCAGATCCCTTGCGGAACAATCTGTTCTTTCAATTACCGGAAGATTCTGCCGGGATAATACTAATAATGTAGGACCATCATCCCTTGCTAAAGCTGATAACCATGCCTCGCATGTTTCCTCTGCGTCGCATGGTCTTATAACATGGAGATTAGGTATTGCCCTTGAAACTGCTAAGTGCTCAACAGGTTGATGCGTAGGTCCATCCTCTCCGACAAATATTGAATCATGAGTGAACACATATATAGACTGTAAGCCGGATAGCGCTGCAATACGCACAGCAGGGCGCATATAGTCCATAAACACAAAAAAAGTTGCTGAAAAATTTATGAATCCTCCATAGTAAGCAATCCCGTTTTGGATAGCTCCCATGGCATGTTCTCTTACCCCATAGTGAATTATTCTTCCCTGTTTACCTTTGCCGCTTTCACTTATATTTTTCACCATAGTTTTATTGCTTGGAGCAAGATCTGCAGAACCGCCGATGAAATTCGGCAACGCATTATATAATGCTTCTATTACTTTGCCGCTTGCAGCTCTTGTAGCAATCTTTGAACCTGTATCAAATTTTGGAAACAGCCCTCGCAAGCGTTCAATATCAGGTTTATTAAAAAAACTATTCCATTTTTCTTTCATGCTCTCTTTCATGCTGCCTTGAATTGTTGAATCATATTTCTTCTTCCATGAATCATAAATATTTTTTTTCTCTGATCTTATTCTATTAAAAATTTCATAAACCTCTTGGGGAACATCAAATATCCTATCGCTATCACAACCTAATTTCTCTTTTGATGCTTTTACTTCACTATCTCCAAGGGGCGATCCATGCGATTCTTCACTCCCCTCCATGCCTGCACTTCCCTTTGCAATAGTAGTATGCGCAATAATAAGAGACGGCCTGGCCTTCTCTCTCTGCGCTTCAATAATTGCATTTTCGATTTCTGCAAAATTATGACCGTCAATCTCCTGTACATGCCAATTGTATGATTCAAACCTCTTCTTTACATCTTCTGTAAAAGCCAGATCTGTCGAGCCCTCAATTGTAATCCTATTAGAATCATATACACATATTAAATTGCCCAGACTAAGATGTCCCGCAAACGACGCAGCCTCGGAAGCCACTCCTTCCATCATACACCCGTCTCCTGCAATTGTATATATATAGTGATCAATAATATCCCCGAACTCATCTGCCAATAATCTTGCAGCCAAGGACATTCCTACAGCATTAGCAAAACCCTGCCCCAATGGACCGGTCGTAGTCTCTACACCCGGCGTATGTTTAAATTCAGGATGACCGGGAGTTAAACTCCCCATCTGCCTGAATTTTTTTAAATCATCTATTGTTATTGAGTAACCCGAAAGATGGAGTATTGAATAGAGAAGCGCAGAGCCATGGCCTGCTGATAATATAAATCTATCCCTGTTTACCCATGCAGTATCTTCACAATTGTAATTCATTATCTTTGTCCATAGCACTGCTGCAATATCGGCGCAGCCCAGGGCTATTCCCGGATGACCGGAATTTGCTTTTTGCACCACATCCATAGATAATGTTCTCACAGTACGAGCAATGAGATTAAGTTCATTTGAGGTTACAGGCATATATATCTCCTTTGTTATTATGAGAAAAAAACCAATATGTTAAAATCTCGCTTCCGTTGATACGGCTATTTGAACATTGGTTTCATCTTTACCGCTGATTTTCCCATCGCCGTTTCTGTCGTCATAGGTTACAATATACATCATCTTTATTTCAGCATTCGAGCCAAGACCAATTCCCATAACCCCGCCCCATATAGTGCTTGCCGATTTCAGACGTATCTTATCCATGTTGTTTTGTACATAGAATCCCTTCAGACTTGAAATAAAGGGAATTAATGTTTTATTAAGCTCAGCTTCAGCTCTTAGTGAGCGGTCATTTTGTTTGTCTCCCCACGACAAATCTGCATATTCGCCCTTTGCAGTAATAATATCGAAAAGATTCAGCCTTGCGCCTGCAGAGTATCCCCTGAGAGATTTTGCCTCTTTAAGGTTTTCTTTTTTGGTCACAACGGTGAGACCGCCGGTACCGTCTTGAATAAATCTTGCCCTTTCAAGATCATATGTATCATTGTAGTAACCGAAAATAAATTCATCGCGTCTGTATCTGTAATCGGCATAGACTTCAAAGAAATTCCCAAGCCCTAATTTAATTCCCGGAGCGGAGAAGCCCCAGCCTCCTGTGTTGAAGGACTGTGCGAACTGCGCGTATATGTCTAAATTTATAAACTCACCGTTAATGATAATAAACCCAACATCAGCAGACCAGAAAGCAGTCTTAGAACGCTTGTCCTTATAAGCGAATTCATCATCGCTGATAGAATGATCATCAATGAGCATTTGGATAATAGCAGGATCCCATCCCTTCGCCCTGTAGAAATCGGCTTCCGTAGAGCGTTTCTTGTCATAAGGGAGAAAGTCTACTCTGTCGGGAACGCCGTCACCGTCACTGTCATAGAGGCCCTTGTACTCATTAAAATCAGCAGCTAAAGATCCGCCTATCTGCATACGGCTGAAGGGCTTTACAAACACGCGCCCGCCGGTCATTACGGATCTATTATTTCCGCGCAGTTCTTTAAAGTCATTCACAATTAACTGGGCGCCGAATGAAGATGTCTCAAAGCCGATGTCAAGTCCTTGACGTTTATACGTAGGATAGTCGATAGTATTGTTGTAATTATTTATGAGCGCCCCATATCCCAAGGTCGTTGAATCAATTCCGCCCACTTTGAAGTAAAAAGGATCACCACGATGACCAAATCTTATATAATATATCTTATCTAAGTAGTCACTTGGTTCATTCCAGTCCTCTTTTCGTATTTTGCCGTCTTCGTCAATAAACAGGTTGATATCAAGAGCTATTGCGAACTTCCAAATTCCTATTTCTGGACGAAGTCCTATGTGTTTGTAGTTTTGCCCATTGGTAGATATTGCGCCGAAAAAGCCACCCAAGCCAAAATTAAAAGAAGAATCCGCCTGTTCCGGGCTTGAATTCTCTTCGCTATACAGCGGCATAGAAACAAAAAACAAAGATACTAACAGAATTAATAGTTTTTTCATAACATCCTCTTTAAAAAATTTTTTCTATAATTTAGTTTAGATTACTGCTTGAGTCAAGGGATAAAATTTTTTTATAATATTTTTTATTACTTGATTAAATTTAGAGTTTTGCTATTATAGCAATAATAATGGCAATGCAACTATATAATTATGGAGAAAATATGTTTTCAAAAATACAATCTATTGTTACGCTTACAATTTTTTTGCTGATAAGTTCTTTTTCATGCAAAGAGTCCCTTGATGATAAGGTTTCGGCAGAAGGCAAAAGCCTGCCCATAAAATGGGAAAATATTTCAACTGTATTTAAAAACAGTGATGATAAAAAAAATGCGAATTTAAAAAAACCGATTCTAATATTTTTCTATACCGAATGGTGTATCTTTTGCAAAAAGATGGATAAGGAAATATTTAATGATCATGAAGTTGCACAATATATGAATGACAACTATATCAATGTTAGAGTTAACCCTGAGAAAGAAAATAATAAAATTACTATTATGGGTAAAGATGTAACTCCATCCGAACTAATGATGCATATAGGCGCTAATGGCTTTCCGACAACACTCTTCTTCGATAATAAAATGAAGCCTCTAACAACTATACCCGGATATGTTGAAAAAAAGACTTTTTTATTGGTCTTAAAATATTTGAAAGAGGAATTGTACGATAAAGATATATCTATGGAGGATTATATTAAAAATCCGGGTAACTATAATAAATGAAAGTCTAGGGGCAGATTGTTTACGCCGGTTTCCGTGTTCCGCTTTCTGTCTCTTTTATTGTTAATAAAACAACGCTTACATTATCCTTACCGCCTGCATTTTTTGCGGCTTCAACCAATTTTTCAGCGGTAGGTTCTGTCAAAAGAATTTGTTCAATCTCTTCGTCTGTAATCATGTCCGAAAGACCATCGGAACATATAAGAAATATATCGTCGTCATATATCAGCCCAGTCAGGTCTTTTACATCAACAAATGCCGAATCGCCGGCGCCGAGGGAATTACCTATCAGATTTGACGGTAATGTTTCATTGCGTGTTAATTGCTGCATTGAATGGTCTGTGGAAATTTGACGAAGAATATCGTTACGAAAACGATAAAGGCGACTGTCGCCTATGTTTATAGCCAATATGAGTTTTTCATAGAACAAGATTCCGCAAAATGTTGTTCCCATTCCATTGTATTCGGGATTTTGCGCACCCTGCAATAATAAATTATTATGCGCAACCTGTGTCCAGTCTTCGATTTTTTCAGTAATTTCTTCTGCCGACAAATCATCAGGAAGTTCGGAAACAAAATCGCCAAAAAATTGCGCCGCATACTCTGAGGCTATCTCACCGCCGCTATGCCCGCCCATCCCGTCTGCAATTACAACAGCAAAACGGGATTTTTCTTCTATTTCAAAATCAAGCGTTTGTGTTTGATCGCGAAAAAGTTCGCCGCCGAACAGAATGATATCTTCGTTGTTTGGTCTTACGCTGCCAATGTTGCAGTTTATGTCTGATTTTATAAACATAATTACCCGCTGACTAAAAATTTAATATTATAAAATGTTATTGTATCGCCGATTTGAAATGCGGCGGGTTGATTGGGGGTAAGTTGTTGTTCGTTCAGGAAAGTACCGTTTGCAGAATCTAAATCAACAATTTCCCAATCGCCTGCATCATTCTTTTGTAAACGCGCATGTGTCCGCGAAACATAGTCCTGATTGCCGAAAACATTTATGTAATCGCCTGTTTTTCTGCCGATTATTGCGCCGTTTCTCAATTCTAATCGGGCGTTAAGTGTGTCTGAAATGAGATATTTTGGCTCGGCAGGCAGAGGG
>JGI24702J35022_10001718_pt1 | contig 13584 bp, 3 predicted proteins | sample TergutTh196P4_FD_35022 | JGI IMG/M metagenome (IMG submission 35022)
CCGATACTACGTCCTCCCAGCACAAAGCTGTTCACGTCGACAGCTTTTTTCCGGCAGTAAAGCCCGATGGCTACTATGATCGTGAAGAAAACGACCAATATTAAAAGTTTGACTAACATAACTGTTCCTCCGTTTTGTTTTGTGGTTTTTATTGCCCAGTGTACACTTGGCGTTGGATTGCGATGCCACAAAACCCCGGAAAGCGCCTTGCTTTCCCATACTATCACACTCACTTTCAAACAAATAAAAAGCGCCCGCAACAATCTACCGATTGTCGCGGGCGCGCATTTTGCAGTTAGACTACAACCTCAGCGCATTTCCCTTGGCAACCGGCCTCGTAAAAAAGAAAAAGCCAAAAAGCGAAGCCGAAAGAGCTTCGTTGCTAAACAGGCTGTTCATTTTACGGTTGCGGTCGTTCATCGGGAAACCTCCAAGACTGCGATAATTAGTTTTATACAGGAAAGTACGGCGTTTGTCAAGAAAATATTTATACCTTTGCGGTTGAAATAGGAGCCTTCCTTGACCATTTACTCCGGGAGTGTCAATAGCTACGCTGTCAAATACAAAACCATAGATGGCAAATCGTTTTGCGATTTCATCGGGATTAAGGAATTCTCCGGCGACTCTGATGATTCCCGCGTTTGACATTAGCGCTTCAATCTTTGAGTCGTCATAAGCGGTGACCTTGTGTGTCTCACACCTNTAAATCAACCCCAACTCCCGCGCTTTCAGCACGGCATCCATCGCGCTGTTCACGTTCAGTTTTTCATATGCAAGCGAGGTGTGCGTCTTAATCGTGCTTATCTTGAGGCCGGTTTCCTCCACAATCATGGCATTGGTATAGCCCTTTGATAAAAGCGTCATGATATTTTTCTGCTGCCTTGAAAGCTTCACTGGCTTGTGCTGCTTGACAATATTGTCAGTAATGCTCTTGTTGTGTTGCGCGAAAGCATAGGTTGAAATCATACATTCGCTGACAAACCCGTGGGATAACCTGCCTATATAACCCTGCTTCCCTGTTTTTAGCGCAATACGTTTGAGTATCGGAAGCACTGCCGCTCCCTCATCGATAATCATACGCCGATAACCAAGAGGCTGAAGTTTTTCCAGTGCATCTATAAGCACCACTTCGGCTTCTTTTTTTTGCCCTTCTGCCCATTCTAGAGCAGCCAGCAGCGTTGATGCTTCGCAATAGTCGCAAACCCTGTTTAGCGCCAGCCCGAACTCTCTAAGCATCGTCAAATATTTACGCGCGCTTGATCCATCGCCTAATACCATATACGCCCTTGCTGTGGTAAAGTGCTGAAAAACCATGTATAGCTCAATGTGCTTTACATCAACGACGTAGTAGTTATCCAGCCATGCCCGAGCCGTAGCGTTATTGCAGTCTTGCAGTTCCATCCTTGCTTTATATGCCTCAAGATTCGCGGAGAAAAACGGAGCAGAACTGCCGACAAATTCGCTAAGCTCCCCAAGAGCTGCGTTGGCTTCTTCATCCCTCCCCAATTTCAGCAAGATACTGTGGCGGATGAATTTTACCGACATAATAAGCTCAACGCTGTTGTGTTCACTAAGTATGTTGTTTAATTGATGCGCTTCCTCGAACGCCATGTCCAAATCACTGCGTTCATAATATTTACCGACTACAGCAAGCGAAGCGATACACTCTGTCTGGTCGCCGAGCAAAGTGCCAAAAGCGGATTTTACGATCTTTTTCACATTTTCGGGTGTTTTTGCGGCTTCGGAATAGTCAAAACTGCTTCTGTGCAGATATGGCAAATTGTGGGTGCAGGACGCTATGTAACGGATGATGCCCTCTTTCGTTATGCCTTTGACGAGTTTTCCGAAAGCATTGAACCGTTTGATTTTGTCCAGCATTTCGCTGCGATGGTCCACGCTGTACATCAGCATGGCGAACTCGACGAATTTCGGATTGTACATAGCGATACGCGCGATATGTTTATATCCCTCGTCGGCATGATACTCGTATTCCTTGTACTGGCTGGTCATATAGTAATACCACGCGCAGCATACATGCAAAGCCGGAAATTCTTTGAAGGCTTTCTCCGGGAAATCCCGAATAAAATACAGGCGCAAGAAGTCTGCGTATCCGGCGATGTCGCCGTGATGGTTCTCGAACATAAAAAGGAATAAAAACTTATCCACTCCTTTATAATCGCCGCTATCCAGCCAAAACCGCAGAGCCATTGAATAATTGCCGTTCTCCCTGTAATACTCCGCAGCTGTTTTATAGAGCGTAACGACATCTACATCCGATCGCAGCGCCTGGTCCCTTAAAAACTCCTGAAACAAATGGTGAAAGCGGTAAACGTCTTCGTGCATATGGCTTAAAAAAGCGTTGGATCGCGAGAGCTGTTCCATGATCTCCGGCGCATCGTCATATCCTGTCAACCGCTTTGCAAAATCAGGCGTGAACTCATCCAACACAGATGTCAGTAGGCAAAAATCCCGTGTGCGCCCGTCCCATGTATTCCATATATTATCTTCAAAATACTGTGCGAACGCACTCGCGCTTTTCCCTAGCACAACGTGTCCCGACATAGCTACGGCGTTTACGCCGATTGCCAGCCCGTCGGTGGAAACAAATGCAAATTGCGCTTCTTCCGGCGACAGAAACCGTCCGAGGCTCTGAAAGTACAGCCGTATCTCGTCTGGGCTGAACCTAAGATGTTCCAACGATATTTCGCTATCATCAACGATTACGCGCTGGAAATTATCGGGCATGGTGTTTCTTGATAGAATGAGCGTGACAAAAGTTCTCGGCAGGCGTTCAAGCACTGCAGGGAGGGACTTGATTATCTCATAGTTTGTCACCAAATGCGCGTCGTCCAAAACAATGGCGCACAGCGTATCGTCCGGGCGCATTTCAGTAATCAGCCTGATGGTATGTTCTACCGGCGTGGCGGAAAAATTAGGGTCAGCCAACAAAGAGCGCATAGCCTCGTTATCCGGCTGGATAGAAAAAATGCCAACTGCAAGCTGCTTGTAAAAAACAGCAGGTGCGTTGTCGTATTCGTTAAGCCCGATCCAGACCGATTTGCGCCCGCTGGCATTAAGCCACAGCAGAGCCGAAACAGTCTTACCACTCCCGGCAGGCGCGCCCACATAGACATAATGCCGTGCCGCAGCTTTGTGGAGCAAGGACAAAAGCTCTCGCCTCGGCGCGTACACCTCCGGCAGTGTGGCGGGGGTGAATCTGCTGTTTAGAAATGCATTTTGGTTTTCATTCATCTATATCGTCGTTCCTTTTATCATGACAGGCAGTGTTGGCCTGTTTCATAGTATAATGCTGTTTTAAGGAAATCACAAGATAAACTTCATACCAGAATGAGAAATATGGGCATTTTGGCCTGTATTTAACTATGCGTTTCCCATAATTCCTCATACTCGCGTTTTTTATACAAATAATTCTTTTCAAAAATTCATCATAAACTTCATACCGTAGGATTTATAACTCAAAATTCTAGGTTTACAATGATGATGTCAATTTTATAGTCGAACGAAGCGAGAGCCGTGCCGACTGCGAAAGCCTGCTGAAAACACTAAGCGAAAAAATGAGAGGACAAACTGAATGAAAACAAAGCTATTTGCAAAAACTATCGCAATTCTGCTCATTGTAGTGATGGCGGCCACAATGCTTCCGCTCGGGGTATTTGCCGCCGGCATAGAGCAGCAGCAATTTGACTTGCATCAGCAAGCAGCCGAAGTACGGGGCGGTATGTTTACAGCGTATGACGGCACCGAGTATGCTGTTCTGTACAACGATTACATCGCCGTGTACGTCAACAGAAGCGACGGAGGGTTTGCAATATTGCCCGCAACGGAAACGTTTGACTTTGGCAAGCCCCTGTCGCACGCCACTTTCCAAATAGATGGCGAAACCTACAATTATGGGAGATATTACGAGGGCATAAGCGGCATTTTCGGTATTGCTCCGATGGTAAATGAGAATAATATCCTCGATTCCCATTGGCAGATAGGTGATTTCGTCATCTCGCAGATTTTTGCCATTACATCCGATGCGCTGCATGAAAACTCCTACGCCGTGAAAGCCGGCTACGCAGCGCAGTATTTCGGCGAAGGCTCCGCGAACATCGCCGGGCGCATTTTGCTGGACACGCAGTTCACGGAAGACGAAAATGTGCCGATCATGCTGATTGACAGCGCGGACAATATCGCGCTGGTCGATTCCGAGGCGATTCTGCGACCAGCGCCAAAAACAGCGCTTATCAGTAAGGCGCATATTGAGGAAGCAAACAATGATGCGGGAGAAACTGTCTACATCGACAGCCCGAACAAGGGATATATCATGTTTGACGATAACTCTTTCGCTTCGCCTGCCGCCGTGGTATTTGCGGAGTTTGGCGGAGCAAGCTCCGCCGACTTTGATTATACGCCCACAGGCGCTAAGCTGTTCGGTGGCACGGGCGCGGACAGCGCGGCGCTGCTCTATTGGGATTCGGTGAGCGTGGCCAGCGGATACCAAGCCACATTCGGAACGAACATAGGCTTCTACGATTTAGAGCGAGGTTATCCGCACTTTGACCCTTTCCCCTCCGAAATGGACACCTCACGGAGCTTGGGATTGTCCGCGCTTTCCGGGGAAATTGACGTTGCGGAGGTCAGGGTCGAATACTTTTATGTGCCAGAAGATTGGTTTACGATCAAATGCAACATATCGCTGGCTAAAGGAGATGACCCCAATGGCAACCCGAAACTGTTGGGGCTTCTTGCTGATATCGGCGATGAGGATGCCGAGTTTTTGATTGTCGTGGACTATAATGAGAACATACCGGAAATCATCAAAAATGCCATCATAAACTATAGCGTGCAGATTCGTTGGTCGGACGATGAATCGGGAAACGAGGGGAGCTGGCTGCTCGATAAGGACGATGCGGAAGTTGGAGAGGATATCACGGTCAACATCAGCAATATGTTCAGGTCACGCCCAGCCGATTCCTTTTTGGAGGTCAGTTTAGTTATCGATGCGGACTACCCCATTGACGGTTATACAAGCATTCGGCTCAATATGAATAGTTTGGATGCGGAGTTTTTTTCAGCAGAACTGTCCGGCGATTATGTGGTTTTCTATGATTTCCCCAATTTCTTTCTAGGCGGCCTGACGAACTATAAAAGGTATTTGGTTAAGCAGGGTGCTGAATTCACGCTGACCTGCGAGATGCAGGATATGGGAAACAGCCTGTCACTGCCATCTACTTACAATTATTCAAATGGAGTCGCCTCAATCCCCTTTACAACAATAAGCGAAGGGCCTCTGACTTACATCTACACGTTTAATCCGCTGTCTACGATGAAACGCGGTTCCATCGACGTCAGGATAGATGACGGTTCAACCGGGGATCGGCCCCAGCCCGTCAATGTCAAGGCGTTTAACGCGATGGGGAATTATGACCCGGACATCGAAACCGCCCTGTGGAACGCCGTCGATGGCGAAAGCATCACTCGCGAGATGGGCATTATCTGGGCTGTGCCAGGCACAACTCCTGACAAAACAGTATATATCGACAGCACCTTTTCCACCGCGTATCCTAGCGGCAATCTTTATGTTTATAAAGCAGGAACAAAAGTCGCTGCGACAGGTGTGACAAATCCAATCACCGCCGCGGGCAACTTCTTCATGCCTGACGAGCCTGTTGATCTTGTTTATGAAGATAGTTCGGTTTACCGTGTGTTCACGGAGGTCACGGGCGGTTCGGCGACCGTGACCGTCAACTCGATAAATGGTTCTACGCCGCAGGCGGGCGATCAAGTTTTTATATTCGTAACAAATATCGAGGACGGCTATGAAATTGACAGCGTAAGCGGGGTCGGTGAAACCCCGGTCGAAGTTCCGGGCGGCGCGTGGAGTTTCATAATGCCCAGCGGCAGCGATGTCACAGTCACCGTGACGCTAGATACCATTCCGGCACCGAAGCCCTTTTACAACATCAACGTTAAACCATTGGTCGGTGACGGAATGGTGCTTTACGATTTGATGCTCTGGACGGATGCGGCGACGGGCGACCGGGCGGTCTATCAGGTGGACGAAGCGGGGCGCACAGGGCAAGTCCGCGAGGGCGAGACGGTTTATTACGTGCTATACCCCACGACATGGAACACGGACGCCCAGTATGTACCCGATATGGCCCGCTGGGTGGTCGACGGCTTTACCATGAACGGGACGACCGTCACGGGATTTGCCGTGATAGACGACGTAATAAACGATTTCCCCGGCAACGCCCCCGCATATTTCCCGGCAACGTATGATTCATCAAACGCCAATGCAACAGCGGGCACATTCACGATGCCCGACAACAACGTGGAGTTTGAAATCACGGGCTATAAAAAAGACCACAACTACAGCCTGTCGATCGAGGCTTACAATCAGTATGGACAAATGGATCCGGCGAATCTGTATATACGCTCGGCACCGGCGACAAATGGCATTAGGGAAACATGGTTTGAATATCCGGCTAATAGCGCAAGTTATACAAGCTGGGTCTGGGGAATCGGGCAGTTCCCGATAACCCAACAGACAGCCTTACAAGTCCAGAACTCTATATACAACGATGTCTTGCAAAGCGCTGAACTGGTAGTGAATGGCATCGCTACTCCGCCACTGAAAACAGAAGTCGATGGCAATTTCACCACCTACTATTGGAGTCCGACCTGGCCGTATAGCGGAACTGTCAAGCTCTATTACGAAAGCATAAGACGCACTCTGACCATAAACGGTTATCCTAGGGGCGACGGCTACTTGGAGCCGGGCCATGTTTTGGTTTTGCCTGGTGATGCTTGGAACGCTCCGGGAGAAGATGCGCGCAGTATCGCAGTCATGCCTGTCAGCGGCAATTACGAGACGTTTATCACCCTGAGATGGTCGATGCTGACAAAAGGGCGGCCTGTTGGCACGTATTATTACCTTAATAACGCGAACTCTACGAACTGCACAGTCATAGAAACGCACAGGGATGCGGACAGTGGCTATGCCGTCTATAAAGTCACCATGGGAGCAGGTATGGGCAACGCGTCTGTCGATATACAGGCGCGGGATATAGCCCGCGACATAGGGTTTTCAAACTACTTCATGCCGAACTCGCCTAATTCCGCTACGTTTCAAACAGTTACGCTTGCTGCGGAGCATGTAATTTTAGAAGGAGTTGTGACGAGCTCTGAAAATATGAAAAACATTATGACCGCCACACCCGCGCCCAAAATCACGAGGATCGGGCTGATTGGCGAGGGCGTATATTCGGCAATAGTAACCGATGCTGATATTTTCATAAGCCAGAGTTCCGCGTTCTCATGGGAAGACAGTACGGGGGAACGTATTGTCATAGATATCCGCGAGCTTTTCGGCGAAGCGGACGACTATATATTCCCCGACGGGAAGTACAGACTGACCATCGAATACGCTTACGGCGACGTCTACTCTCAAAGCGGAAGCAAAGAATACTCCTTTGATCTCGGCTACGACAAGTTCAAGCCGGGCGAGCTTACCCATGTCGCAGTCGTTAAATTTAACACCGGCGCCCTCGCGTCGCTGCCGGAGGGAACCCCCGCAGGCATAGGGTACGGCAGTTGGATCGCCGTGCCTGCCAGAAACTACGACGATATGGTGGAGCAGGCGAAGAAGTTCAATACCGGCGGGCACTTTATATACTTCGTCTGCGAAACCGGGTTTAAAACTAACGCGCCTTATCCGTATGCTCCGATGTCCGGTACACATCAATACTTAGCCGACGGGGGCGCCACCGTCAGCATGAGCGGCGGCGGTTCATTCACGCCTAATTCGTCAATGGGCGGATTTGCACTCGATGTAGAAGCGGGCGGGCTCACCATTAAGACAAAGGAGATGAAATTCAATTCCTCATGGATGCCGCTCTTTACTCCCATTGGGTCTGGAGGCACCAGAACCGATATGCTCACAATGGAGCTTGAGCACAACAAAAACTACACAATTCCCGAATCCCTCCCCGACTATGACGAGATTCGCAAGAAACATGCCACCAACGAAGAAGCGGTGGAGGAATGGATGGAAGAGGTAGAGGAAGCCAAAAAAACCATGCTGGCGATGAAAATTGAATATCCCACAACCGTCTTTTCAGCCAGCGCCCCCGACGATTTCCTCAGCGCAGAGTTAGACGGCAAAGGTCTGGCTGTCTCCATCGGAGGATTTGACGGCGGCATAACTTTTGACGTCAAAGAAATATACCTGATGAAATACGGATATGAAACGGGCGGGCGGCTCAATATCCAGATACCGGGGATGACAATACCCATTCTCCGCCTTGAAGTAATTTCGATGACGACCGATTCCTGGTCACAATACATACCTATAGCCGACGTTTGGGCGGAAGGCGAGGGGCGGCTGCAACTGCCTGCGGCCCTCGGTGGTTACGGCGCATCGGCTTATGGGGTTTTCAACACCTATTTGGATAACTATGGATTTGACGGCGAGGTCAATTTCCACTTCATCGAATTGTCAGGTTCGTTCTATATAGCGAAAACGGTCTACGGTTTCCCCATGCTAGACACATTTATCGTTTCCGTTGGCTTAAACGACGTCCCTGTGGGATTGGGCTTGCCGCCCGCCCCGGCGCAGATTATAGAGATTTCGGGGATAACCGTTGGCGTCACCAACCTTGCTGACACTGTCAGCTACAACCCGCTGAAAAACACGATACCCTCTGTGCGGATAATCCTGGGCGCGAAGTTTTCATTTGTGGAGATTTTGGATTTCAACGCGGAAATGTGGGCGGAACTGTTGTCCGTCGGATTCTCTATCAGCGGCGGGGTCAGCGTAGGACCAATAAACATTGACCTTTTCAAAGAGGTTTCCGTTGGTGCAGGCGCGAAAGATGGCCCATATATGCCTTACGAATACGACCCGGATTATGCTGTGCAAATCAAAGGAAAACGCTCGATAACTTTTTATATCAACACGAAAATCCATGCCGATATATTCCTTGTCGACGCCAGTTTAATTTTCGGGATAAACGCGACGATTTCGCCTGCCCTTTGGGAAAAGCGCGGAGGGTTTACGAGTTTAAAAGAATTAAACGAATTCATTAGCCTGGGTCTCTCTGCATGGGGCGCGGGATCGGTCAATGTTCTCCCAATGTCGGAAGAATGGTCTATTGGCGGGGCTGAAATCGGTTTTGAGATCGAATTCGGGCCGGGGAAGAATATTGAAGTTATGCCCATAAACTTCACAAAGTTCATTATCGAAGCAAAAGTTAAGCTACTTGGAGTAACGGTCGAAGATGAAAAAGTAAGTCTGCTGGCTTATTACCGCTGGCTGGAAGACTGGCTCCGGGAAAAAGTGGAAGAAAAGCTACGTATCAAGAGAATCCAAGGGGCGAGCGCAGTCGGTGCGATGGGCATTATGGGCGCAATTGGCGGAGATTTTGCCCTAATGGAACCCGCATCAACACCATTAGCTCTTATGGAAAACGCTCAAATGCAACTGGCACTTATGAGTCAGGCTTTGGCCTCTCCTGAGCTACTCGGAACATACGGCGACATTGGCAGTTTTACCGAACACAGAAGTTACTTAGGCAACGTTGAAGCAACCAGCGAAACCCGCTCGGCGCCACCGGCAATGAGACCGGGATTACGAAGCATCGCATCAGGTAGCGGAACTATCAGCGCGGAGTTCGATGGCAGTGATTATACGCACCTTGTCTCTGTCCCAAATAATGGCAGCGACTACATACTGAAGCTGACCGGCTACGGTGGCGCTACACCGGACTTCACCGACATCCGCGTATTCAAGCCTAACGGTCAGGCTCTCACCGTCAGGGGCGCAAGCGGCGATATGACGGCGGCGCAGGCGGAATTCGGCTACAATGCCGTAATCTTAAACGGTGCGTTGCTGCTGTCGCTTGCAGATTATCTTGATGATGCGGGCGGCGGCGCTAACCCAACTGTCACCGGCGTGGGCAGTACGCTTCCCGGCGTATGGCAGGTAATAAGCGGTAAGCCTTTCAAGAGCGAATTGATAAAAATATTTTATCCAAAAGTAGCGTCAGTCGAGCTGAGCGCAGCCGGGGTCGTGACAGCGAAATTTGAGAATATAGACGACGCAACAGATGGCGAATATTACTACGATCTGACGCTGGAACGCAAGGGCTATCCCACCGCCGAACCTTTGGAAGCGATGATTCTGCTGAAAAATGAGCCCGTACCGCTTGGAGGAAATCTGTCGCTGAATCTCATAGCTTTGCCAAACCCAGCAGATTCCAATACCCCATACAATGTGAGGGATATCCTGACAAGCGGAGACTGGTATGCCCGAGTGACGCTGCGGCAAGGTAAAAACACAATGTATACGATGGACGCCGACGGGAACATACTAACCTCCGGGAGCGGAGAATCCATTCTGGAAACAAGCAAAGTGGATGACAAAATCAGCCAAACGGCTTACAAGGTGAACAATGCATTGTTAAGCGGAGCGACTTGGACACACGGGCTGACAGCAGCTCCAGGCGGAAACCAGAGTATCGACGTGAGCTTTGCCCCCGCCTCGCCTCCAAACGACACAATGAGTGTCGTCGGATATCATGTCACAGTTTACGACGCAACAACCGATTATCTTGCAAGCCGCATAGTAACTGAAACCGACGCCTTGGGTAATACGATCCAAAAAGTAGTACCGCTGGATTTCGACGTTATGACAGATGAACTGTCAACAGGACAGATGAGTTATGGCTACAACATACAAGGCGTGCCTGTCGGTAAATATATAGTTGGCGTGTCGCCTCTGTACGCAGATTTAGTACCTATACTGGATGAAGATGGCAATGTGGTAATCGGGGAATATAAGCCGTCCGCCGGGGTTACGCGAAAAGGCACAGAAGTGTTATCAGGCGACGTGACTATCGCACAGGCTGCGCCGCCATCACTGTCAATGAGCATCAGCGGTGGAAGCCTGACATACCTGAACGGACAAAAAGTAGCATTCGCCGGAACGGACGCGACGCTTTCAGCAAAAACCGATGCCGGCGCGACCGTGGAATTCTACGAATACGATGGCAAGCTGCTTGCCGGCTCTTCCGGCGGCACACTATCTGATTTGGTGGATTACAACGGTCAAGTGCTGATGATTGTTGCCACAAACGCGGTAAAAGACGTCACGATCGAATACATTACGGTCTACGCAGCGACATCGGCTCCGCTGCTGCTGCCGGACAACTACGATACGGCAAGCGGAGAGTTTATCTTCACCGCGTATAAAGACACCGGCAACTACAGCATAACCGGGCAGACCGCCCCCGGCGCAGCTGTCGGCGGTGCCGTCGCGGGTAAAGACGGAAGATTCAGTCTCACCGGAACCCTCGGAACTCTCGCGGGCGGCGTCAATGATGGTACTGTCACCCTTGCGGTCTCGAACCCCGCCGGGATAATAACCATACGTGAAGTTAACATTGTACGGGGCGATGAGAACGAACCTGTCCCACCTTCCGGCGGCGGCGGATACCAGGTTACCACGCCACCCACAGACACGGGGACGGAAGCTGACATCGAAAACCCGTTTAAAGATGTGAAAGGCAACGATTGGTTCTACGATGCCGTTATGTACGCCTACTCCCATGGACTGATGAACGGCGTCGCTCCTGAGATATTCAGCCCGAATACTCCAATAACACGGGCAATGGCCGTAACCATACTATTCCGTTTAGCGGAAAAGTACGGAATGGAAAATGGAGAATGGAAAACGGAGAATGAAGACAAGGGTACGAATAACTCTCAATTCTCAACTCTCAATTTTCAATTTACCGACATCGAAGATACCGCATGGTATCGAGACGCGGTATTATGGGCAGCATCAGTTGGCATTGTCAACGGATACGGTAACGGGAAATTTGGCCCAAACGACAACATCACCCGTCAAGACCTGGCAGTTATCCTCGCACGCTACGCCGATCTCTTCGGGATAACGTTCGCCAACTCCCAACTCTCCTCTCCCCCCTCTCAACTCTTTACCGATGATGCAGATATAGCAAATTACGCGAAAGAAGCGATTGAACGTTTCTTCAAAGCGGGAATCATAGGAGGATATCCTGACGGCAGCGTTAAACCAAAAGGAGAAGCTACTCGCGCCGAATTTGCAACAATGATGATGAGATTTCTGGAAGTGATAAAGTAAAGATAAATTGAGGCCTAGAGAGATTGGTTTGCAAAAGTCAGAATGAATAATCGCACTGCGAGGAAACCGGAATCCTTGCAGTGCGATTTAAGCAAAAGCGGTAAGAAGTTTTTGCAAATTCAACCGGTGTTTGAATTGCCTCTTTGCCTAACCAGATTTATACTGTGAAATCTATAGCAAAAGCCTGTCGATACCGATCCCACTGATTAAGCAACGTTCTTTTTTGTTGTTCGTCATCTGTTGAATCCAGTCAACAAAACCACCATCACCGATCTCGATTTTTTCATTATCTTTCTCCATGAACATTTTAAAGTGTATGCCTTTATAATAATTGTTTTCGTCATATTCGGAATCATATGTCACAGGGATATCAGGTATCTCTGTTTTTACAAGTTCTATCATTCTATCAAAGAAGCCATCACCATCTGCATAGCCTCGCCTTTTTCTTATAATGACGGAGATATCCGCGTTATACTTTTCAACCAGCAGCCTCTTATAATAAATCAACTGCTTTATAAGCAAATTCTTCTCACATACGTAAGACCCGCTATCCTTTCCGGACGAAACAATACAGAATAACCCGAAATGGGGAAAGTGTTGTTTAGTGTCAGGAAACACTTGCGCTCGCAGCACCCGTGCCGTTGTGCAGAAGTGCAAAGGTTCCTTATTATCTAGCTCCCTCTTCTTTAGTTGTTCTGCAATTATGATAGCAAGCATGTTTGTCGAGTCTGAAAGTATTTCTGTTCCTCGTACCGCGCTGACGACATTGTTCTGGTCAACGCAACCAAAAGCCGAGCTACTGGCAAACGGAGCTGAAGGTGAAAGAAGTATTCCCTTGATATCTTGTTGATGCGCAATAGACAAGAGTTCGACTTCAAGCAAATGATAGGCGATTGGGTCAATTTCGCTCGGTATAGAAAACCTGTTTATCTGGAATGACTTTAGCAGGTCTACAGGCGTAATACTATCGGACTGTTTCCGGAATATCTCAAGCAGCAGCGAATAAAGTTCAGACTTTGGCAACGCTGATAGTTTAGATATCAGCACCGGATCGCCTATTTGTGTGAGGATTCTATCTGTGATAGTATTCATAGGTTCAATGCCCCTTCAATATTTGCAGTCTTACAACGAAATCCCATTCGTCCTTAAGAATGGCATAGATCAATCTCCGCAACGTAATCAAGTTCCGGCACAAACGAGGCGCAGCTTCGCAGATTCCGCGCAAGCAGGGCTTCGTTGCCGTCGTCATCTGCTCCGGTTGGCGGCGCGTCACGAAACGCCCTGTAAGTGATTTGTTCAACGGTTTTCCAGTCAGCCTTTTTCTCAACGCGAAGTATTGCCTTATAGCCGACTGTCAAAGCATTAGGAACTAACCTCCGTTCAAGATACACCTTATCTTTCAGCACAATTCC
>JGI24702J35022_10001719_pt1 | contig 13580 bp, 15 predicted proteins | sample TergutTh196P4_FD_35022 | JGI IMG/M metagenome (IMG submission 35022)
TTATTAACATTATTACTGTATAAATTTGGAGAAGTATGCGGATTGGAATTTATCCTGGATCATTTGATCCTTTAACATATGGGCATCTTGATATAATCGAGAGAGCTGTAAAAATATGCGACAAATTAATAGTTGGAGTTCTTGTAAATAGCGCAAAAACATCATTATTTTCACAAGAAGAGAGAGAGATGATTCTCAAGCGCTGTTGCAGCGAAATTTGTCCGGATATAGAAATAGTGTCTTTTAATGGGTTGCTTGTTGATTTTTGCAGAAATAATAATATTTCGTGCATTATAAGGGGGTTGAGAGCGGTTAGTGATTTTGAATTTGAAATCGCGATTGCCTCATTAAATCGAAGATTAGCCCCTGAGATAGAAACAATATTCCTAATGGGAAAAGATGAAAATCTCTTTATTTCATCAACTCTTGTGAAGGAGATTGCAACCTATAATGGTAATATATCAACTCTTGTTCATCCGTATGTTGCAGAGAAGATCCATCAAAAAATCTCCATATCTTAATACAGTGAATTAACTATCTTAGTATAGTTAATTCAAAAAATTTATACTAATTTAAAAAATGCAGATTGAACTGATTGATTTATGCAATCAGACCTATGCAAAAGGGAGATATGGAAATGACTACGATTATTATACTAGCTGTAATGCTCCCTGTTACTGGGATTCTCGGATATATAGTAAGAGCATATCTGGGGAAAATAAAATTAAATTCGGCAGAAGCAAAATCTCACAGAATCATTCAGGATGCACTCAAAGAGGCTGAGAATAAAAGAAAAGAGCTATTGATAGAAGCAAAAGATCAATTGATTAAGGAAAAGAACATCTTTGACAAGGAAATGCGTGAGAGACGTCAGGAATTACAAACAACTGAAAAAAGATTTTTTCAGAAAGAGGAAGATATAGATGCTAAGTTGAAAGAGATACAGAGACAGGAAAAGAGTCTTGAATTAAAGAATCAAGAGACAAAGGAGAAAGAGGAAGAGCTTAGAAAAGAATTTGAAAAGCATAGACAGGAGCTTGAAAGAATTGCCGGAATGAATTCCGAAGAGGCAAAAATTTTGCTTTTAAAAAATGTAGAACAGGAAGCAAGATTTGATATAGCCAGATTAATAAATAAGATTGAAGAGGAAGCAAAGAGAACTGCTGATAAAAAGGCTAAAGACATTATTGTTTCCGCTATTCAAAGAAATGCGTCTGAATACACGTCGGAGAATACTGTTACAACAGTATCTCTTCCCTCTGATGAGATGAAAGGAAGAATTATCGGCAGAGAGGGGAGAAATATAAGAACTCTTGAAAATCTAACAGGCGTGGATATGATTATTGATGATACGCCTGAGGTTGTTGTAATCTCAGGTTTTGATCCTGTTAGACGAGAGATTGCAAGACTATCTCTTGAACGCCTTATTCAGAACGGGAGAATTCATCCTGCAAGAATTGAAGAGGTTGTTGAAAAGATAACAAAAGAGATTGAAGAGATGATGTTAGAAGAGGGTGAAAAAGCATCTTATTCATTAGGCATACCGGGCCTGCACAAAGACGCCCTTTATAATATCGGTAAGTTAAAGTTCAGAACAAGTTATGGTCAGGATGTTCTTGCGCACAGCATCGAAGTTGCTAATCTTGCAGGTATTATGGCAGGAGAGCTTGGTTTGGATATTCAGCTTGCAAAGAGGTCGGGACTTCTCCATGATGTAGGGAAGGGGAGTCTTGTTGAGGGTGAGGGCGCACATGCTATTGTAGGCGCAGAAATGGCTAAGAAGTTCGGAGAGACAGAGAAGTGTATTAATATTATTGCTTCTCATCACAATGACAGGGAACCCGAATCTTTTGAAGCGGTACTTGTACAGGTTGCGGATGCCATATCCGCTTCAAGACCAGGTGCAAGGAGAGAATCACTTGATACATATATTAAGCGTCTCGAAAATCTTGAAAAGATAGCCACAGAATTTAAGGGTGTTGAAAAGACATTTGCAATTCAGGCAGGTAGGGAACTCCGCGTTATGGTAGATAACTCTCTTGTTTCCGATGAAAGAGCAGAACTTATGGCCAGAGACATTGCACAAAGGATTGAGTCCGAGCTTAAATATCCCGGTATTGTACGGGTAACAGTTATAAGAGAAACGCGTATTATTGATTATGCACGATGATACAATGCATAATTCATAATGCATAATGTAGGGGCGATCCATTTCGGTCGCCCATAATGATTACGTAGGGGCGATCCATTTCGGTCGCCCTTACAATTGGAAACAGCATGAAAGAAATCAGAATCTTCGCAATAGGCGACATCGTTGGTAAAGCCGGAAGAAATATATTAGCGAGTAAACTCCCGGGACTTATTGATCGTGAAAAAATAGATATTGTTATAGCAAACGGAGAAAATTCCGCAGGCGGAATGGCTATGACTCCTGAGGTTACGCGCGAACTTTTTTCNCGNGGTATTCATGTTATAACATCAGGTAATCATATATGGAACAGTAATGAAATTTTGCAGATAATTGATTCNGATTTAAATCTCCTGCGGCCTGCTAATTATCCGCCTGATGTTGAAGGTAAGGGATATTGTACAATTAATTTTAAGGGTATCAATATATGTGTCATAAGTTTGATGGGAAGGATATTGATGTCTATTATTGACTGCCCGTTCAGAAAATTTGACGAGATATATGAGAAGGTCAAAAATGATTCGGATATAATTGTAATAGATTTTCATGCAGAGGCCACGTCTGAAAAACAGGCATTAGGCTGGTATGTTGACGGAAGGGCATCCGTACTGTTTGGAACACACACTCATGTTCAGACTGCAGATGATAGAATTCTGCCCAATGGCACAGGATATATTACAGATATTGGTATGACCGGCGCTTTTGATTCTGTTATAGGCATGAAAATAGATAAGGCTGTAAGATATATCCTTACACAAACAAAAGCTAAATTTGAAGTTGCCGAGGATAATCCCGGAATAAACGGGGCAATTTTTACTGTAACGGATTCGGGTAAGACTGTTGCGATAAAAAGGATTAGAGAATAGAGGTCTTGGAACGAATTAAAGATGTTGTCTCCATTCGGACGAGTCATAGTTCCCAGTCAATCTTACCATCTTTGAATTGACCTATATATTTGTCTCCATTCGGACGAGTAAATGTTCCCTGTCCATTTGGTAAATCATCTTTCCATTGTCCTATATATTTTGCACCATCCGGCGAAGTAAATGTTCCCTGTCCATGATGTTTATCATCTTTGAATTGACCTACATATGTTGCACCATTTGAAAAAGTCATCGTTCCCTGCCCATCTATTTTATTATTTTCCCATTGACCTACATATGTTGCACCATCCGAAAAAGTCATCGTTCCTTGTCCATGCCTTAAATCATCTTTGAATTGACCTACATATTTTGCACCATCCGGATAGGTCATTGTTCCCTGTCCATTTCTTTTATTATTTTTTAATTGTCCTACATATAAGTACATGTTTATTTATTGTTTTTTATATTATTTTTTTGTTTGGAATATTTTTTTGTGTTTATTATTTTTATCATCAACATACGCCGATGATTTTTTCCCTTACACAATGCGATGCTTAGTTTTATTTTTTCTTTTCACAATATTGCCGGCTATTTTTGTCATATTATTTTTGCACTTCTCAGCAAGTGATTCTGACATTGCAATAACAACATCCTTATCATCTTCTTCTAATGTGTTAAAAAGTGCTAATAATTTTGATTTTTTTGAATTTCCTTTCACTACTTACATTACACTCTTTACATTTCTTTTTAGCTATTTTTTAATTATTTTGTAACTACTATGTAGTTATTGTCAATTGAAAAAAATAAAAAATTACAAATTATTAGGCATAATTTGCTTGCAAATTAGCTCAAAAAGTACGGATTTTAAGCATGGATATTTCTATCAACAAACGCATAAAAGAATTAAGAAAAAAACTTGGATTAAATCAGCGTGATTTCTCAGAACTTCTTTCTTTATCCGGCGGATACATAGCCGGGGTTGAAGTCAATCTACGTAAAGTCAATGACCGATTGATAAAATTAATAATAAATGAATTTGGGGTTAATGAAGATTGGTTGCGTTTTGGAACAGGAGAGATGTTTGCTAAAAATAAAAACAATGAAAAGGCTGCCCGCATTGTGGCATTGTTCAATGATTTACCGCCTCATTATCAGGATGTTATTTTGGGTACAATAGAATTATTGCGAAAAGCAAATGATACTGAGAAAAAACAAAAAAAATCGCGGTAGAATTAAATCAACCTCAAAAGCTCATCTTCCGAAAAGTTATACTCCTTTGTGCAGAATGTACATGTTATAGAAGCTCCGTGATCTTTTTCAATCATATCCTTTATTTCTTCCCTGTTAAGTAATCCTAAGAGATTTAACATTGTTTCATAGGAACATCTGCATCTGTGTGAAATATTTATTGTATTTAATATTTCGATTTTGCTGCCGCCGAAAAGTTCTTCAACTATTGAGTATATATTTTCTCCTGCATGTAGCCTGTCGCCGAGTTGGCGTGTCATATTTTTTATATTTGCTTCGATCATATCTAATGTTGAAACATCAGTATCGGGAAACGGCTGTATGAGTATCCCGCCTGATGAAATAACAATTCCTTCGCGATTTATATTAAGACCGATAATTACTGCAGAGGGTATCTGTTCCGATACTGTGAAATAGTAGGCCAAGTCTGCTGCGACCTCTCCGTAGAGTAGAGGCGTTATACTGCTGTAGGGTTCATTCATGCCGATATCTTTGATTATTGTTAAAAGTCCTGCTTCAATTACTTTAGAGAAACTTATTTCGCCAATATCATCAGTCAGATCAATCATTGGGTTTGCAACATATCCTCTTATATTGCCATAGGCATCTGCCTGTACATGTATTTCTTTTATGGGACCGCTTCCTGAAATTTTTAAAAGAGCGCTCTGATTTGTTTCAGGTTTTAATGTGGCGCTTAACAGAGCTGCTCCATTAATTACTCTGCCGAGCGCTACGGTTGCATTTGGAGTTGTTTTATGCAGATATGTTATTTCTCTTACAGTTTCAAGAGATGTTACTGTGTATGCTCTTAATTTTAATGACTCGCAATATATGCGCGATAGAGTATCCATATTACCTTTTGGTTATTGTGGGATTCTTATGAATTCAATTTTTTTAATGAATAAATTTTGACTAGTCATTATATCTTAATTAAAGTTTTGAGTCAATATTGATTTTATTGACAGTTTAATTTGCTTTGATAATATATAGTTATTATCAAAAATCAAGTATATATTAAAATGTATTATTTTTAATAATTAAATCAATATATCTCATCATGTAGGAGGGAAATCAATGAAAAATTTATTAATACTATTATCTATAACATTAAGCATTATCATTGTAAAAGATAATTCTTTTGCAGAGTGTGTATCGGGGAATTGCATAGATGGTAGAGGAGAATTTGTTTCTGAAGCAGGAGATAGATATACAGGCCAATTTAAAAATGGCGAATACAATGGTCAAGGTATATGGATCAGCCCTTATGGTGAAAAGTATGAGGGGCAGTGGAAAGATAGTCAAAGGAATGGGTATGGTAAAAATACTTTACTGGATGGAGATAAATATGAAGGTGAATGGAGAAATGATCTAAAGAATGGGAACGGTACAAATATTTTTACGAATGGTGATAAGTATGAGGGGCAGTGGAAAGATAATAAATTTCATGGCAAGGGTATGCTTACTTTTGCGAATGGCAACAAGTATGTTGGAGAATTTAAGGATGGTCAATATAATGGTAAAGGTGTATTAACTTTTTCTAATGGAGAAAGATATGAGGGCGAATGGAAAGATGATCAAAGGAATGGTCAAGGTAGAAATATTTTCCCGAGTGGAGAAAAATATGAGGGGTACTGGAAAGATGGTGAAAGAGATGGATATGGCATAAATAGTTTTGCAAGTGGAGAAAGATATGAGGGCGAGTGGAGAAAAGGTAAAAGAGATGGGCAAGGTATAAATATATTTCCGAATGGAGAAAGATATGAGGGTAAATGGAGAGACGGTAAAAGAGATGGGTATGGCATAAATATTTTTCCAAATAGAGAAAGATATGATGGCGAGTGGAGAGATGATTTAAGGAATGGACAGGGAACAAATTTTTATCCTAATGGAGAAATATCTGTGGGTATATGGAGAGATGATGTATTTATTGGAAAGTAAATATAAAAAACATTCTTTATTACTCTTTTTTGCATTTTTTCTATTTTTTGCATTTTTTACATTTATTTTTATCAGTCATGGAGATTGTGAAGATCTGTCATCTATAGGAAGACTTAATTATTATGAATTAAAAGAGGCATTTGATAAATGGGACTTAGGACTATACGGTAGTAGAAAATATTATAGGGGCAGGCTGAATAGTTTTCTAACTAAGAAGATCGGTGAATATATCAGGACTGAAATGGACTACAAGATATCAATATATGATCTTGTAGAAAAAAAATACTATTCCAGCGATCTGTATAATCAGAAGTGGCTTCATATTCACGGAGAGGCTGATAAGGAGAGTCTAAAATACTTGATAGAAAAAGGGGATAATTTTATAAAGGATATGGAATTAAAAAAATATCTATTTTTTATATCCGGTAAAATTAAGACATTTCGGATTCATGAATCCGACTATGGCAGGTCAATTCATCTATACCTTGAATCGGTCAAGATAACAGATAGTGTCAATCAATAGCAGTAGAGACAAGGCATGCCTTGTCTCTACTATAATATCGACTATGCCATCTTTGGCGGCGTGTGAATAAATAATTCCCGCCCGCCTTTGGCGGGCGGGAACTTCTTATTGCCGCGCCGCCGCAGGCGGCGTGGAAATAAGGAGAATAAAATGTGTGGTATTGTTGGATATATAGGTGAAAAAAGCGCTCCGACAGTTTTAATTAACTCTTTGAGAAAACTTGAATACAGAGGATATGACTCTGCCGGGATAGCAGTTAATTGTAGCGGAAAACTTGTTACCGAAAAGCGGGCAGGTAAAATTTCCGTACTAGATGCCGTACTCGATTATGAAGGTTTAAAGAACTGTACTGTCGGAATAGGCCATACAAGATGGGCTACTCATGGCGAACCATCGGATATTAACGCACATCCCCATGGCGACTGTAATAATGAATTGGTTATTGTTCATAATGGAATAATCGAAAACTATAAAGCTATTAAAGAAGTTCTTTTATCAAGGGGACATTCGGTAATTAGTGATACCGATACTGAGACTATAGTTCATTTGATAGAATATTATTTTAAAGAAAAAAAACTTCCCCTATTAGATGCTGTAATTGAAGCTTTGAACAGGGTTCATGGAGCATATGGGATTGTCGTTATGTCAAAAGATGACCCCGATGTGCTTATTGCTGCAAGAAAGGGAAGTCCTTTAATACTTGGTGTCGGTAATGGGGAGATGCTTATTGCGTCTGATGTAAGCGCTGTTATTGAACATACGCGCGATGTTATTTATTTGGAAGACGGCGAGATTGTTGAAGTAAAAAAGGACGGATACAGAATATATGATCTCAATAAGAATGGTATAGTTAAAAAAGTCGAATCTATAGATTGGGATATAGCCTCAATAGAGAAGCACGGCTTTGATCACTTTATGCTAAAAGAGATATTTGAACAGCCTGATAGTATTACAAATGCATTCAGGGGCAGAATACTTCTTGATGAAGGATTGGTTAAATTTGACGGATTAAGATTAAGTGATGAAGATATTGATAAAATAGACAGAATTATATTTATTGCATGCGGAACATCCTGGCATGCAGGGTTGATTGCTAAATATTTCATAGAGGAGTATGCGCGGATTCCTGTTGAGGTTGAATACGCCAGTGAATTCAGATACAGGAAGCCTGTCCTTAAAAAGGAGGATATTGTAATTACAATAAGTCAGTCGGGAGAAACTGCCGATACGCTTGCGGCTCTTAGGGATGCAAAAGCAAAGAGGATAAGGGTTCTGGGAATATCAAATGTTGTTGGAAGTACAATAGCCCGCGAATCCGATGGGGGAGCCTATATTCATGCAGGTCCTGAGATCGGCGTAGCTTCTACTAAGGCCTTCACTTCTCAACTTACGGTTTTGATTCTTTTTACAGTATTTTTGGCGCGAAGAAAGGATATGTCATTTACAGAAGGAAATGCAATACTCAATGCTATTATAAAATTACCTGACTATGTAAAAGCAATTCTTTCTACAAGTGAAAAGATTAAGGAAATAGCAAAAGTATATTCCGGCAAAAGTAATTTCCTCTACCTTGGGAGAGGTATTCATTTTCCTGTTGCGCTTGAAGGAGCTCTTAAACTAAAAGAAATATCTTATATTCATGCAGAAGGATATCCTGCTGCAGAGATGAAACACGGACCAATTGCATTGATTGATCATGAAATGCCTGTAGTCTTTATTGCTCCAAAAGATGATATCTATAGCAAGATCATCAGTAATATGGAAGAGGTGAGGGCAAGAAAGGGAAAGATTATAGTAATTGCAACAGAGAATGATAATGACATTGTCAAATACGCAGACCATGTAATTTATATTCCTGACGCGCATAGGGTTGTTTTGCCCATTCTTTCGGTCATACCTCTACAGCTTTTGTCATATTATATAGCAATTGATCGCGGCTGTGATGTCGATCAACCCAGAAATCTTGCAAAAAGCGTAACAGTTGAATAATATAAATTTTTTAATAAATAAAAAATTTATATTATTGACACATCATTAGGTGTGTTGTAAATTTAATTCTAAATGTAATTTTTAAATAGCAAATGAGGTTAAAATGATCGTTATTGAGAGTGTAAACCATATAGGTATTACTGTTTCTAATCTTGATAATTCTATTAAGTTTTATAAGGAGTTATTCGATTTTGATGTGGTTGAGAATATGAGTAATGCCGGTCAGGCTTTTTTGAAGATGGGTGATATTGTTCTCTCTCTTATAGAGGTTCCCGGATATAAAAATAGCGGCGCTTCAAAGAATTGTATCTCTTTTTATGTTGATGAGGAGGACTTTGATGACGCAATGGATGAGATTGAAGAGAGCGGTATTAAAGTAGTATTTGGCCCTGAGAATATTCGTAAAGGTCAGAGGGTAGTATTTGCTGATCCTGATGGAAATCATATTGAGCTCTCTTACCCGAGAATTGACTAATTGTAACTCCGTGGTGAATTTTTTTACGGAGGCGGTATGATTAAAGATCTGCTGGGGAATATTAAATGTATCCCAGTCTGTGTTTTTGAAGATATAGAGAGCGCTTTGAAGATTACAGAACTTCTTTTAAAATATGATGTAAATGTCATAGAGGTAACTCTTAGGACCGAAAAAGCATTTGATTGTATTAAAGCAATAAAAACCGAGTTTAAAAACTCAATTGTTGGAGCAGGAAGCGTTTTAAAAACTTCTGATTTCGGCAAAGCATCCGATTGCGGCGCAGTATTTGCTGTTTCCCCATGTTTTGACGAATCCCTTTGTAATGAGGCAGAGAGTAGTAATATTCCGTATATCCCCGGCGCAGCAACTCCGAGTGAAATCTATAAAGCCCTAAAATATTCGAATATGGTAAAAATATTTCCTGCAGCATTGCTTGGCGGTGTTGAATATATTAAAGCAGTAACAGCTCCTTTTAAGATGTTCGATTTTGGTCTAATGCCTACAGGCGGAATTGATAACAATAATTATAAAGAATACATTAAAATAGAAAAAGTTACGGCATGCGGATTAACCTATCCTGTTAATGAAAATTTAGTAAAAGAGAAAAATTTTGATGAAATTGAGCATAGGATTAAAGAGATATATGGAGTTTCTGCCTGATATTTACAATACGGAATATTTAGTAAATTCAGCATTAGAAAAGAGAGAAAACCTTTTTAAAGACGAAAACACTAATTGCTTCAGAATTTTTAATTCTTCGGGCGACGGATTTGAAGGATTAACAATCGATTTTTATGCAGGATATATTCTCATACAGTATTTTAACAAGAGCGCTGAAAGTGTTGTAAACAGAATATCCCAATTATTAATTAAGATTCTACCTGTTCCGATTAAAGGGATTCTTTCAAAAAACAGGACTATTAATAGCGATAAATCCGTTGAGCAATGGAAAAGTAGGGGCGAACTGTGTTCGCCTGTTCAAAACCATACGTCCGAACCTGCGTGTTCGCCTGATGCCAAAAACGGCGTAGTTGTAATTCAAAACGGAATCAATGCAAAAGTTGATCTCATCAATGGACAAAACACGGGTATTTTTCTTGATATGCGGAATATTCGTGATAAACTTTCATCCTTTTATAAATCAGAATCAATAAAAAGAATGTTAAATCTTTTTAGTTATACTGCAATTTTTTCGGTACATGCGCTTAAAAACAGAGTTAATAATTCTATAAATATTGATTTGTCAAAAACTGTTCTAAATAGAGCTAAAATTAATTATCATCTCAATGATTTGCGGGTTGATGAAAGGGATTTTATATACGGAGATGCTATTGATTGGATAAAAAGATTATGTAAAAGAAAAGAATTATTTGATTTTATAGTCTTTGATCCGCCTACATTTGCAAGAAATAAAAAAGGGAGTTTTTCCGTAAAAAAAAATTACTTAGATTCATTGGAATCTATAAAATCTCTTGTTAAGGATGGATTTATACTCACTTCGGTAAATTCATATTCTGTTACAGAGGAGGAGTATAGATCATTACATCCCGTACAGTGGAAATTATTAATGTTAGAGAATGAATCTTCCGATTTTATATATAAGGATAATCCTTATCTTAAAGTCGGGTTGTGGAAAATTTAGTTTAATAGCAGTTTGAATCATGTAAAAAGCCTTGGCGCAAGGTGAAGTGATTCCGGCTCATTAAATATAATTTGGAGTAGTCATGATATTTTATTTAGCAATATTACTGATTTTATGCGGCTTCCTTATTGTAATTTCCGCTCTATTTATTGAAATTAGTGAAGCAAAAAAAACAGAGGAAGATACGCCTCTTAAGATCAAAACAGCAGAAGATTATAGACCGCTTAAAACAAAAAGTTCCGATAATTTTAAATCGGGAAGCAATAGAAGAATTAATAGACCGGATGATTTGGAGATTATTTCCTCCGATAAATTAGATAATGATGAATTATATAATAAAGGTAGTATTTTTAGTGAATTTGAAGATACATTTCATGATCCGTCGAAACCGGAACGGGTATTAAAAAAATATAAATTTGATACTAAGAGCAGATTTCCTGATAATATAGATCAAAGAATTAAAAAGTCTCATAGCATTGCTGCTAAATCGAATTTAGAATCGGATATTGAAATAAAAGATAATCTAAAGAGTATTCCTCCGCAAAAAAATCCTCCGCTGCAGGAGAAAAAAAACAGTATTGTATATGCTGTTATGTTTGATGATAGATCTGATATAATCGATTATTCATCCGGTGTCGGAATTATTGATTCGACTTTTTTGAAGTATAAGGATATAAAAAGGATTGGTAAAGGGGTAATTGAATCGGATTCCGACGGAATAAATTTTTATTTAGATGAAAGGCTTTACAGATTTGACTCTCATAGAATATATGATATTTGGTGCGGTGAAAATTATATAGCTCTGCCGTTAAAGGGGCATGGCTTAGTTAAATTATTTATAATAGAAAATTCAGGAGATTTTCCCTATAAAGTTGAATCTGATTTTAAGCAATCTGTAAAGGGATCGCATGTACTATAGATATAAATCCAAGAAAAAAGATAGAAAGTTCTTAAAGATCTTTATTATGTCAATTTTAATAGGAGTAGCTCTCTATTTGGGCTATAATTTTCAGTCGGAACTAATGTTTTGGAGAATTGATCGTAATAGAATTATTGATCAGATCGATAAAATATCTTCAATCACTGATTCAGAGAAAAAAATTGCATATATAAAACAATTATCCGAAGATGTAGAGGCTTATAAGTCGGAAAATCCCTTAGATGTTGATTCATATATATATTCTGCAAGAGTTTTCTATCATCTAAGCTTTGCCCTATTTGGGAAAAGTTTTACTGAAATGTATATTGATGATTCTCTATATACGATTTCATCGGAACAGAAAAGATATTTTATTAAATCAATTAATAGTATGAGTAAGGCTATTGCTATTCTTGATGGGAGGAATATTGAGCTTCAGGATATGCTAATCCTTTGTAAAAGTTATTTTTTTACAGGATATAAGGAGAATTCGACAATTTTATCTATGTTAAAGGGTTTTTCATCATCAATAGATAAACTATCTGTAGATGATATTAGATTTGATTCGATTATCTGCTTATCAGTCGGTAATGTAGATGAAGGTATTGACATTCTTGATAAGAAGGGCAAAGTGGATGAATCGGTTCCGGGCAGACTTTTTAAGGCTAAGGCTCTGACAAATTCACATAGATATACTGAGGCGATTATTGCTTTTCAGAATATATTAAAGACTACAGATGATCCGGCGATTAAGAAGATATCTTTTACTAATCTGGGAAAAATATACTATAATCAGAATTTATTTAAGGAATCTTTGGATCAATTTGCATTTGCATTGGATCTTGGCGATGATGTTAATTGCAAACTATGGATTGGTAAAAATTATTTGGCAATGGGTATGAAAGATAAAGCTAAGGCTGTATGGAGTGAAATCAATACGGTAAATGATGCAGTAAATGATAATGAAGAAGCTAAGAGATATATGAATTCAATTTGAATTAGGCTGTCACGCCGCCTGCGGCGGCATGACAATAAATATTTCCCGCCCGCCGACCGCGGGCGGGAAATATAATATTAACTATGCCGCCATAGGCGGCGTAGCAATTCATCAAAATTATTTTTTACACGTTTAAAGCTTGACAAAAAGAAGTAACAATTTTTAAAAATAGTATTAATGTTATGTCGTATAGAGTTATGTCGTATAAATTTTAATTTGAAATTTTGAAATTACTTCTGGGAGATAAATAATATGTTTGATTCTTTCTACGGGATGTTCTCAACTGATATGGGTATTGACCTTGGTACTGCTAATACGCTTGTCCATGTGAAAGGACAAGGGATTGTACTTAGCGAACCGTCTGTAGTAGCTGTGCAGACCAGCACAGGTAAGGTTCTTGCTGTCGGGCATGAAGCTAAAAGAATGCTTGGAAGAACTCCCGGTGATATTGTTGCAATAAGACCTATGAAGGATGGTGTTATTGCGGATTTTGAAACAGTTGAAAAAATGATAAGGTTTTTTATCACTAAGGTCCATAAAAGAAAAACACTTGTAAGGCCAAGAGTTGTAATAGGTGTGCCGTCAGGTATAACAGAGGTAGAGAAAAGGGCGGTTAGGGAATCTGCAGAGCAGGCAGGAGCAAGAGAGATTTTCCTTATTGAAGAATCTCTTGCAGCAGCTATAGGCGCTAATATACCTATACATGAACCTGCAGGCCACATGATAGTTGATATTGGCGGCGGTACTACCGAAATAGCGGTTATTTCCTTAGGCGGTATGGTGCTTGCGGATTCACTC
>JGI24702J35022_10001720_pt1 | contig 13577 bp, 8 predicted proteins | sample TergutTh196P4_FD_35022 | JGI IMG/M metagenome (IMG submission 35022)
CCCGCCAGGGCGTTTATCTAATAAACGTGACACGTTCCGGCGCAGGAAAAACCATCGCTTGCAAAAATGCAGGCCGGCTTTAGCCGGCCGTGCGCGCCGCGAAATATCCAGTAATAATTCAAACCCCTTCTGGTAGTTTTGAGAGCATTAAACGGCGGTAGTTTACTTGTTCTCCGTCTACTATAAATTTGCCATCGCCTACGGCGTGGAACAGGCGTTTTTCTGTTTGCTTAGGATTAATCCAGGCGGCAAGACCGTCAAGAATAAAAATGTTGTGTTTTTCTATACGGTCAACTATTTGGCATTCAATGTTGGCATAACACTCTTTGATTAGGGGGGCGGAAATGTTTTCTGCTTTTATGGGGGTTAACTTAAATTTTTCAAACTTGTCTACTTCTGCACCAGAACATGATCCTATTTGTACGGCCTTTTTAGAGAGGTCAAATGTGGGTATGGCAATTACACATTCCTTTGTTTTTCTTAGGGCTTGATATGAATAATTCCAAGGGCCTGTAAGAAAAGCAAAACGGGGTGTAAAGTCCATTACCATTGTCCATGAAAGAGTCATTATGTTTTGTTTGCCACCGTCAGCGGTAGTAACCATGACAACCGGGCCAGGTTCAAGGAGGGTAAAAGCCTTGTTCAGAGGTAATTGCTGGAAGAACGCTTTTGGTTTGGTCGTTACCTTTGATTTTACCATAGTAGTTTAGAGTAACATAACTGTGCTTATTTACTCAAGTTAAAACTTGTCTTCTTTATTTTTATCAGACTATATGGTGTTGTGGGCTGTCAATATGTTGTTTGCTTGATATTACATTTTGGAATGGTATGAATAGCATGCACTGGTTTATGCCTATGATTTATAGTAATATACATAATGCCTCTATCATGGAACGAAATCAGGTTACAGGCCGCAAATTTTGCCGAGGAGTGGAAAGACAGGGCACCAAAGGCAAAAGAAGAAGCGGACGCACAGGACTTCCAGACTGACTTCCTAAAAGTATTCGGTGTCACCAGGCGGCAGGTCGCCACCTTTGAACACCGCGTAAATATGAACAACGCTCCGCTTATGGGAAGCCAGACTGACTTATTCGGCGACAAAACTCAAGACGTCCCAGCGTCAGGCCGCCGGGGTTACATAGACCTTTTCTGGAAAAGCCGGATCATCATCGAAATGAAAACTCCCGGCAAGGACAGAAAAAAAGCCTACGAGCAGGCAAAGGAATACGCCGAGCACCTACCCTCCAACGAACTCCCCTACGGCATCTTGATTTCAGACTTCATGAATTTTGATTATTACGACCTTGATAAAAATACCGGACCAGTCACCTTTACCCTAAAAGAACTCCCGGAAAAAGTAGAGTTGTTTGGTTTCCTGGCAGGCTACAAAGACGTAAAATTTGAAGCGATTAGCCCCGTGGACATTGAAGCCGCCGAACACATGGGAGAACTGCACGATGCCCTAAAGGAAAACGGCTATCAAGGCCATGAACTTGAAATGTACCTTGTCCGCCTCCTCTTTTGCCTGTTTGCCGATGATTCCGGCATATTCGACGAAAAGAAACTTTTCTTTAGATACATAAACGACCGCACAAACTCAGACGGCAGTGACCTGGCTTTGCATCTTGGGCAGATTTTTGACACCCTCAACAAGCCCAAGGATACACGCCTAAAGAATATAGACGAAACCCTCAATAAATTCCCTTATGTCGATGGCAGCCTTTTTGAAGAACGCCTTGAAACCGCCGCCTTCAATTCCGCGATGAGGAAGACCCTACTCAAATGCTGTGCCCTTGACTGGAGCCAAATTAAGCCGGAAATATTCGGCGCAATGTTCCAGAGCGTAAAGGACAAGGAAAAGCGCAGAGAACTGGGCGAACACTATACAAGCGAAACCAATATTTTGAAGATAATAAGGCCCCTGTTTCTCGATGATCTATGGGATGAATATGAAAAAATATTGAAGCTTTCATATGCACTTCGCCAGCAAAGACTGTTGACGTTTCACACCAAATTGCAGAAGCTAAAATTCCTAGATCCTGCCTGTGGATGCGGTAACTTCCTTGTTATCAGCTACCGCGAACTTCGCAAGCTCGAAATTGAAGTCTTGACTGAATACTTACAATCCCAGCAGGTCATAGACATAGAACTTTTGGTCAGGGTAAATGTTGACCAGTTCTATGGCATTGAAATTGAGGAATTCCCAGCCCGCATAGCCCAAACCGCAATGTGGCTGATGGACCATCTAATGAACATGGAAGCATCAAGAAGATTCGGAAGGTACATAGCCCGCATACCCTTGACCGCTTCCCCTTCAATAATAATTTCCAACGCATTTTCAATAGATTGGGAAACCATAGTTCCGGGAAGCGAACTTTCATACATTTTAGGCAACCCGCCTTTTGTGGGCGCAAGCATGATGACCAGGGAACAAAAACAGGACGCCGCCTCCGTTTTTGGGGACAAAAACAATTACGGCATCTTGGACTATGTAAGCTGCTGGTATAAAAAAGCAGCCCAGTACATTCAGGGCACGAAAATAGAAGTCGCCTTTGTTTCCACCAATTCCATTTGCCAGGGTGAACAGGTATCCGCATTATGGGCAGATTTAATGAACAAACACAATATAAAAATCAACTTTGCCCACCAGACTTTCAAATGGAGCAACGAGGCAAAAGGGAAAGCGGCAGTTCACTGTGTCATCTTAGGCTTCGGGCTTACGGACAGGAAAACAAAAAAATTATTTCAGTATGCTACTGTAACCAGCGATCCTATGGAAACTTGCGCTAAACAGATTAACGCCTATTTGGTTGACGCGGATATTGTTTTTATTGAAAAGCGTAGCAAGCCCCTTTGTAATGTCCCGGAAATGACCAAGGGCAGTTCCCCCACTGATGACGGCAACCTGCTCCTTACTCAAGAGGAAAGAGATAAAATACTAAAAACCGATCCTGGCTTAGCTGAAATTATCCGCCCTTTTACAGGTGCAAAAGAATATCTCCATAACCAAGCCCGTTATTGTATTTGGCTAAAAGATGTTTCCCCTGCAAAATATAACCATTCAAAAGAGATAATGGGAAGGTTGGCAAAAATTAAAGAGTACCGTTCAAAAAGTGACAGGACAGCCACAAAAAAATATGCACAATTCCCAAGTTTATTTGTTGAAATTAGGCAGCCGGACAGTGATTATATAATTATACCCCGCGTTTCATCTGAGAACCGCCAATTTATCCCTATCGGTTTTTTGGATAAAAATATAATCGCCAGCGACTCAACTGCCTTTATCCCCAATGCGACATTGTACGAATTCGGCATAATTACTTCCACTATGCACATGGCGTGGATGAGGTATGTATGTGGACGGCTAGAAATGCGGTACAGATATTCAAATACCATTGTTTATAATAACTTCCCATTTCCGAACCCAACTGAAAGGCAAAAGGACTCAATTATTAAAGAAGCCCAATCCGTTTTGGATGCACGGAAAAAGTATCTCGAATTGTCGTTGGCAGAATTATACGAGACTAACACAATGCTTCCCGAATTGGTAAAAGCCCACCAGAGACTTGACAAAGCAGTCGAGGCTGCTTATGGAAAAAACTTTGCCACTGACGCAGAACGTGTTGCTCATCTTTTTTATCTTTATCAAACCATGACAGAGGGCTTGTTCATGGAAAAATCGAAGCCAGGTAAAAAATATAATAAACAATAATGTCAGAACAAACAATGACCGAAGCTGAATTGACAAATAGTCACTCTTTATATATCATGATAATTAGGAAGCAGTGAATACTATTTCTACTGGTTTCCATAAGGCCCCTTCGTCTATCGGTTAGGACATGAGATTCTCAATCTTAAAAGAGGAGTTCGATTCTCCTAGGGGCTATATACTTCACTGTAAAGAATTAAACCATAAGCAACAAAAGCATTCACTTAAATAATTGAGAATCGAACTCCCGAAGGCCCGCCGAACACGCCAAATTTAAGCCCGCGAAACTTTGAGCGGGTTTCTTAGGAAATATATAATGGCGTGGGGCCAAATTAATGTATCACTACTAAGGAATACGTCAGGCCCCGTGAGGAAGAGGCGCCAAGGATGGCGCCAACAGGGCCTGAGGGCGGGCTGGAAGGAGGCGGCAGGAGGCCGCCGACTGGAAGCTTCGATTCTCCTAGGGGCTATTGTAAATCACAATTTAACGCAGGGTATGCCAAAGAAAAATACCAGAAAAATTTACTCGGGAGGGGGTAAGGGTTTAGCGAAAACCCTGAAGGAACCTGCCTACGGAACTCCCCGACTACTTAATCCATCAAGTTGTGTTGAAACCTAGAAGCCTGTTGTGATTAAGTAGTCGGGCATTTACTCCACCTTTAAGGGTAAGGCTTTACTCTTTTGATCTCCTCCGGCATTATGGAATGATAAAATACCCGCATAGTGGGATGATATGTGAAATTAATTCGCTATTGAAATTCAATTTAACACACAGTCTATAAAAACAATGGATTCTTGTAGTAAAACAGTTGTGTGGTGGCGGATAGCCCTGAAGGCAGCATCGGCGTGAGAGAGTCATGGCCAGGCCAATGCCTGCGTGAGAAAAGGCCACGGCCGCTAGCTGGCTTCAGGGCTATCCGCCACCATTGTAACATTTTTACCACAGTTACATTGTTTTTGATATACCCTGCGCTAAATTGTGATTATCGCACATCAACCCAATCCAGCCTTTCTGCGTGTATACACATCGTAAAAGACCGCGAAGAGAAGAATCAATGCCTTGACCACGTACTGATAGTGGGTGCCCAGGTTCATCAGCGACATCCCGTTGTTTATGGCGGACATCACGAGGCCGCCGACTATGACGCCGATTACCGTACCGATACCGCCTGAAGCAGAGACGCCGCCTATGTAACACGCGGCGATGGCGTCCATTTCAAAGAGGTTCCCGGCCTGGGGGAGGGCGCTGTTCATGTAACCAGTTGAAACCACGGCGGCAAGTCCAGTCAGGCCGCCCATGATGCAGAACACGATGAAGGTGATCAGTTCGGAATTGATGCCGGAAAGCTTAGCCGAGCGGGAATTGCCGCCGACGGCGTAAATGAAGCGACCCAATACGGTGTTGTTCAGGATGAAGTGGAAAATAAAAACCGTAATGCCCAGAACTATTACCACGATTGGAAGGCCCCGGTAACGGGCAAAACGATCCGCCAAACCCAAAACCAAAAGGCTTATTATTACAAGCTTCCCAAAAAACAGCGGCAGGGGAGAGACTTCAAATTCATTGGCGATTTTGGTTTTACGATTGATTATCTCCGCAATGTAAAAAATCACGAGGACAGTTATGGCCACAACCAGGGCCATCGGGAAATAAGGACCTACCCTTCCAATTTTCAACACCTCGTCCACGGTTCCGGTCGCGAGATAGGAGTAGCTGTTGTCCTTTAGGCTTATAGGGTTGACTTTGGTAACAATGTAGGTAAGGCCTCGGAAAAGCAGCATTCCCCCAAGGGTCACGATAAAGGCAGGCATCTTGCCATACGCCACCCAGGTTCCTTGAAAAGCACCAACTCCGATCCCCATGATAATGGCGGCTAACAGCGTTACGGGCATCCCAATGCCTGTATTGTAGATCATGGCGCTTAATGCCCCAATAAAAGCACAGACAGAACCGACCGAAAGATCAATTCCCAGGATAATAATTACCTGCACCATGCCAGTTGCAAGTATAAGCACGTAGCTATATTGGAAAAAAATGTTGGTGAAATTGCGGGGGTTCCAGTTGTTCCAATTGGTCAGGGGCGCAAAAATGAGCATGATAAGCGCCAGCATGATGAACATGGAATAATTTCTGATATTGTTCTTAATCAGGGTTTTTGCATCGGAAGTATGGATACTTTTGTCGCTCATATAATCTCCTCGTTTCTAGCCTTATTCAAGCAGGGCCAGTTGCATGATCTTTTCCTGCGTTGCCTCTTCCTTGGTCAGCACTCCCTTTATGCTTCCTTCATTCATGACGTAAATACGATCCGCCATACCCAGGGCTTCGGGAAGCTCTGAGCTGACCATTATGACGCTTTTACCAGCGGCAATCATATTGTTTAGGATTCCGTAAATTTCAGTCTTAGCGCCGACATCAATTCCCCTGGTCGGCTCATCGACAATGAAAATCTCAGGGTCTGCGAGGAGGCTTTTGCTCACCACCACCTTCTGCTGGTTGCCGCCGGAGAGGTTCCTGACAATCTGATCCACCGACGGGGTTCTGATGTTGAGTTCTTTGCGGTACCGCTCGGCTTCCTTGATTTCCATTTGGCTGTCCATTATTCCAAACCTGGAAAGCTTATTCAAACTGGCATGCGCAATATTGGTTTTGACATCCTGAATCAGGACCAGGCCAAAGCTCTTGCGATCCTCGGAAATATAACCAAGCCCTGAATTTATAGCAGTTTTTGTATTGCTAAAAATTTGCTTTTTCCCGTTAATATACAATTCCCCTTCACTGCGGAAGCCATAGGATCTGCCGAAAAGGCTCATCATCAGTTCCGTGCGACCGGCGCCCATCGGTCCGCAGAAGGCGAGAATCTCCCCTTTCCGCAGAAAAAACGAAACGTTGTCCACCACTTTTATTTTATGGTAGTCGGGGTGATATACCGTCCAGTTTTTAACCTCCATCACGGTATCTCCGGGCGATGATTTTCGCTCTGGGAAACGGTGGGTCAAGTTTCGGCCAACCATGTCCTTTATAAGCATTTCTTCCGTCAGGTTGTCGTTCTTGACATCGTAGGTGCTTATAGACCGGCCATCGCGCAGTACAGTTACCGTGTCGGCTACTTTTAATATCTCGTGCAGTTTGTGTGAAATCATCACCGAAGTGATACCCTGCCGCTTGAATTCAAGGATAAGTTCAAGGAGTTTTTGGCTTTCATCATCGTTGAGCGACGAAGTGGGCTCATCCAGGATGAGGAGCTCAGTCTTTTTGGAAAGGGCCCTTGCTATCTCCACAAGCTGCTGCTTCCCGACCCCCATCCTGCTTACAATGGTTTCGGGCGGTTCATGCAGGCCCACGGTTTCCAGGTATCTTTTAGATTCTTTGATATATTTATTCCAGTTGATTATGCCAAACTTTGTCTGCATATGCCCCAGGAAAATATTTTCGTAAATAGAAAGATAAGGGCTCAAGGCCAATTCCTGATGAATGATACTCAGCCCCTCTTTTTCGCTGTCTTTTACGCTGTGGTAGCTAGCCTCATGGCCTTTAAAAAAAACTGTCCCCTCGTAACTGCCCTTTGGGTAAACCCCGGAGATGCAGCTCATTAGGGTAGATTTCCCCGCGCCGTTTTCGCCGCAGATGGAATGGATTTCCCCTTTTTTAATTTTCAGGCTGACATTTTCAAGCGCCCTGACCCCGGGGAATTCTTTGGTCAGGTTGTTAATTTCAAGAATGTAATCACTCATAATCAAATTAACAATTGGCAATTAACAAAGAGCAAAAAGCAATTGGTAATTATGCCAACTGCTCTTCATTGCTCTTTGCTACTTGCTCATTGTTCCCTGCTATCTCAACTGTGAAGCCTGGGCATCAGTGTAGAAGCCGGCAGCCACCGGGACATTAATGTTGCCGCTGTTAACAAGGATTGGATCCAGGAGGTAGCAGTTCACATATTTTCTCCCGGTATTGCCAATCTCCCTGAGATCGCCAGAAGCCAGTTCCGCTCCGGGGATGTTTGGTGTCTGCCCCTTTAGCACTTGATCGGCCAAAAGAATGGCTGCTTCTGCAAGCTTCGCGGTGTCTTTGAAAACCGTGCTGGTCTGCTCGCCGTTCTTTATCGACATGGCAGAATCAAATTCGGCGTCCTGTCCTGAAACAGCCGGCAGTTTGGTGCGGTATTTGGCATCTGCCTTGCATGCTTCAATAATGGCACGGGCAAGGGTATCATTGGGGGCAAGGACTGCATCAAGGGTAACGTTCCTGGCATCGCCGGTCAGGAGGTTCTCCATGCGGGCCTTGGCAATGGGCGCCTGCCAGTTTTCGGTGGCAATCCTTTGGAAGTTTGCATTGTCAGAATGGGTTCTTGGATAGGGACCAACAACTTCCAACACACCCTTGTCAATGTAGGGATTGAGGACGCTCATTGCGCCGTCAAAGAAGAAGTTGGCGTTATCATCCGTTGGTGACCCGGCAAAAAGGGTGATGTACTTGGGTGCTGCAGAACTGGCTGCATCCAAATTCAGCGCATCTTTGAGGCTTGTGCCCTGGAGCACGCCGACCTTAAAGTTGTTGAAGGTGATAAAGTAGTCATAATCCGAAGAGTTCTGAATGATACGGTCATAAGCGATAACGACAACCCCGTCACGCGCAGCTTCGGCAATTACCGAGTTGACACCGTCGTTGATGTTGCCTACAACCAGTGCCTTTGCGCCCTGGGTCAGGAAGCTCTGAATCTGCTGATTTTGCTGAGCCTGATCCGCGTTGCCCCACTGGACTTCAGCGCGATATCCCCGCTTTTCGGCCTCATCCTTAAGCTGGTTGCCATCCTTCACCCAGCGTTCAACGTGGGTTTCGGGCATGGCAATGCCGATCATTGCCGGGCCTGTGCTGCTGGCGCTGCTGGCTTGGGCCTGTTTTTTACACCCCAAAAAAAGGGATCCAGCCACAACCAAGGCTAAAAGAACTACTGCAAGTTTCTTCATAAAAAATCCTCCTAAAATAGATTATATGGATGGAAAAGTATCACCCTGCTGGGCACATTTCTGAAAGCGTAATATTTTGACAAAAGATAGTAATTTATCCCACCATTACAATGAATTCTTAAGATATAGTAATATTTTGAGGTCAAAATATTTTTGACTTCATTGGATCACGGCTACAGTGCGAAACACATCATCGCGGGAATGAAAACCATCCAGAATTACGCTGTCGATGTTTTCCATAAAAATTGCAGTGGTTTTTTCCAGATATGCCGGCACCAATACCCCGCTGCGGTTATCCACCATAACATCTGGCATCGGAATTTCCATAGGAATTTCCGATTCATCTTCTCTCCCCCTGGCCTTCTGGGCGAGGGCGACTGCCAAGGCCGCCGCCCTGATCCCCAGTTTTCCCATGGGTTTATAAACAGTCATCAATTGGGTGCCTTCCACTATACGCTGGCAGGCGCTTAACTCCGCGTCCTGCCCTACAATCGCAATTTTCCCGGCCATACGGCGCTCTGAAAGCAATTGAATCGCAGCACCCGCTATAGCGTCGTTGCCGCAAGCGATGGCGTCAAAATCTGTAGTTTCGTTAAAAATCGCTTCTATTTTTTCAAGAGCTTCGTCGGAACTCCACTCTTCCAGCCAGATTTCCCGAACCAGAGTGATCTCGCCGTTTTGGATGCGGGGATCGATGACCTCGTGAAGCCCTGCACTGATATCAAAGCTGTTAACATCATGAACAGAGCCGTTTACAATCAGGTACCGGCCACGGGGTACGGTGTCTTGCAGGGCCCTGCCGAACTGGCGGCCTACTTCCCTGGAATCAAAGGATGCGTAGGCGTCCAAGGGAACTCCCTGAATAAGCCTGTCATACGCAATAACGGGAATCCCTGCATCTTTTATATGCCGGATTGCGCCAGCGATTAGTTCCGTATCGTGGGCAATTACCACCAGAGCATCTATGTTCTGGTTGACCATGTAGTTAATTTGCGAGATTTGCTCCTGAATGCCTCCGGCTGAAAGCTGGACAATCACATCGGCCCCAAGCTCCCTGGCAGCGCCGGTAAATACCTTAAGATCCTTGTTCCACCTTTCAATTATAAATGTGGCTGTAGCTATGGAAAAACCTATCGTCAGTTGATGCTCGTCCCCCGGCTTTTGAGCTCCGGTACGGGGCCTAGGGGTATTCCCATTGTCTGCATTTTTATTAAAACTTTTTTCGCATGACGAAAGGCAAAAAACACAGAGAATAAAAACTGCCAAAACTCGAACAAAGCGCATTAGTATCATTGTACTCAATTTTACATTCTCATCCAAGTCTCTTATTCTTCATCATTTCATTTTTCATTCTTAATTCTTAATTCGCTTTTAACTTCCGTCGGGAGAATCCCTTTTATCTTCTTAAATATCTTGCTGAAGTAATTGGGATCCTGGTAGCCCGAAGCGAAAGCCGCTTCTTTTACGGTGATCGGTTTTTCCTTTAAAAGCCGTTCCGCTTCGTTTATGCGTAAGCTGGTAAGATAATCGATAAAGTTGATCTTTAAATGCTCAGCAAAAAGCCGGCTGAGGTATGCGGTATTTACCCTGGCTGCCTGCGCTGCATCGCCCAACTGAATGGATCTGGTATAGTTTTCCCTGATAAAGCTGAGCGCTTTTACCAGGGGCAAGGGATAACCGCCCTGGCGTTCAAGCCTTGCATGAAGAACCAGCTTATCAAAGTTCAATTCCGCCCAGCGTTTCCAGGCACCCAAGTCTGACACATCCATAATCTCAGCCGGGTCAAAGGGCGGTTCCGGTGAGTAATTGTCGCTACTTTTGCCTGAAGGGACTGACCAGCAACCGTAGATGTCATCCAGTAGCAGGGTAAAAAAAGAAACCATCCTTAGCTTGGCAGTATAAAAGTCCCCTGAAAAAAGCGGTTCCCATATATTGACAAAAAGGGACTTTGTCTCTTCTGGTGTTACAAAGCCTATTTTCTGACGCAGCATGGCTATTTTTTCCATCACACTGCTCCAGACACCAGCCCCCTGCCGTTTGGAAACAAGTTCAGCCATGGCTTCGTTGTAGGAGTTGTGCAGTTCAGGCCCCCGGCAACATCTTCCTAGCCCGAAATGCCAGGGTAGGGGCCCCAGCAGTTCTTCCAGGAGCCGAGCTGTTTTTTGCCAGAATACCACGGGGTTTAACTCTTCCGAAATGAGAAAAACACCGCGGTTCAGCTTCACGTCGAATGTACAATGGTGTTTGTAGGAAAGCTGTTCTGCGATACGGTTCCCCAAGATTTCCATGTCCTGCTCAAGTTCCAAAAGCAGTATAAATCCGTAATCCGATGGGAGGGCCAGTTTTTCCCGGTACCAGGACCAACACTGTTCGTCCATTGCAGTTAAAATATCCCGCCGGAACAGTGCAAGGCGGGGTTCACTGTATTCGGAATCTCTAGGCTGCAGGGAACGGAGCTTAACCAAAGCACTTTCAAGGGTAGAGAAAAATGTTTTCTTTGAAACCGGTTTAATAAGATAAGCAAAGGCTCCCAAAGGAATGGCCCTTTTTGCCAGGTCAAAGCGTTCATAAGCTGTGGAAAGTATGCAAACCATACGGGGATATTTTTTATAAACATCTTCAAGCACCGTTAAGCCATCCATGCCGGGGATGTTGATGTCCATGAAAACGAGATCGGGTCCTGTCTCGTGGATCAGCCTTAAGGCTTCGTAGCCGGTGCGGGCTTTTCCCGCCAGGGAAAAGGGGGTTTCACCGCCTTCGCCCTCGGAGAAAGAGTTCAGCATGAATTCATAGCTTTCAAGGACTGGTTCTTCGTCGTCAACGATTAAAACGCTAAACATGGTTCCCTTTCCGTATCAATTCGGATAATTACCGCTGTTCCCCCCTTCCCCGTTTCAATGCCCACGACATTTGGATCGTCGGGATAAAAAAAGTAAAGCCTCTGGATTACATTCTTTAATCCCATCACCCTGGACACAGAAGACTCGTCGATGGATTGGGGATGGAGCAGTTTTTCAACTGTTTCAGGGTTCATTCCCTGCCCGTTATCCGTCACCGAAACAATCAGATATTTACCTTCAAGTTCAGCCCTGACAACAATTCTCCTGGAAAACCCTTCGCCCATATCCCTAAACGCATGTATTATGCAGTTTTCCACAAGGGGCTGCAAAATGGAAACCGGAACTTTGATGTCCAACAGCCCTTCCGCACATTCAATGGCAAGTTTTAGATCTCGGGGGAAACGAACCTTAAGCAGATAAAAATAATAATCCATACCATCTACCTCATGGCGCAAGGGCACGATTATTTCCTTGTTTCTAATTATGTGCCTGAAAAGCCGCGCCATGTAATCCATGAACTCGCCCGTCCGTTCAGCCCCTTCTACAATGGCAAGCTGCATTCCAGTGTTTATCGTATTGAAGAGAAAGTGGGGATTCATCTGGGCTTGAAGGGCGTAAATTTCCATGTGCCGCACCAGCCCTTCCATCTTCAAATTCCTGAGCCTTTCCTGCATATACTCCTGTTTTATATTTTCCTGCCAACGGATTTCTTCAATATATTTTTTGAGATCAGTTTTCATGTGGTTAAAGGCATCGATGACTTGATCCAGCTCGTCGACCGATCCCCGGCCTGTTTCCATATCCGGAACATCAAAGTTTCCGGCAGAGAGCTCGTCTGCCATTGTGGAAAGTATAACCAGGGGGCTGGTAAACCGGTTTAGTGAATAAAGGAGAATAAGCAGTGCAAAAGCGGACATAGAAATGACAAAGATAAAATTCCACAGTTGGATTGTTCCCGATTCCACAAGGAAACGCTCATATTCGCCAAGCTGGGACCGAAAACGTCCGTTGCTGACCGCGTCTATTTCCCGGTTGATGTATTCCGTAAGCATGACCATCTCTTCATAAATCGCCGTATAGGCAGAAATATTGCGTCCCCGCTTTTCTTCAATTGCCTCCTCCGCCAGATTAAGGTAGCGAAAAATAAGGGAATAAAGTTCCCGCTCTTTGAGATCTGTGGCATTCCCCCGGATCTGCTGGTAGCCGGGGAGTTTCCGCCGCAGGGACTGGGTATCGATAAGAATTTTAGCCAGGGCATTGGAAGATCCGGTGGAAAGGAATTCCATCAGGGGTCTTTCATAAGCTGTAAGGTCCTCCTGCACTGACATCAGAAATCTTTCCTGCTGAAAGCTCTGTTCAGAAAGCATCTGTATTTTCCGGTTGCTGAATAGAATGTAAGCCGTACTTAGTACCAAAAGAAAAAAGGTCCCCAGGATACTTAAAAATACCTGGACGCTAAATGAACGGTAAAATTTTTTCATTGCTGATTTAGAACCTCTAATTTGCCGCGTATACCGTTTTCGTCTGTCATTGCCCACTGCCGGTGATAATTTCTATGCCCGTGTCAATTGAAGCAGAAGTGTAGCCAATTGTACGCAGGGCAGCCAGTGACTGAACTGCTTCAAAGCCTATTCGTTCCGGGTTCATGACCACAGACGCGCCGATAATCCCTTTTCGCAAACTTTCGATAATCTCAGGTTCGGCACCAAAACCGATGATCCGTACTTGTCCAACCAGATTCATATCTACCAAAGCTTGAGCCGCTGCAATTGTATCGTCCGAATCGGTAAAAACTATTGTGTTGATATCAGGCCCCCCTGCCGCTCCGGAATTCCCCAAACGGACGGACGGACGGCGAAAGATTCTCAGTAAAAGAGCCTCTGCATCAAGGGGATTGAGGCTTGTTCTATACCGTATGATTGAACCGAAAAGCCGCTCACCCAAAGAAGCCGATATACCCATCTCCACAAGTTCCCGCTCCGTGTAAATTCCCGGCGCTTTGTCGCTGTACACAACTGCCAGCCGTATAGTCTCATGGGTATCCAGTAATTCAAGGC